>Ga0257123_1002292_pt1 | contig 10383 bp, 7 predicted proteins | sample SI106_135metaG_FD_190185 | JGI IMG/M metagenome (GOLD analysis project Ga0257123, IMG submission 190185) | Marine microbial communities from Saanich Inlet, British Columbia, Canada - SI106_135 | ecosystem: Environmental > Aquatic > Marine > Inlet | place: Canada: British Columbia | collected...
TTCTACAATCTTCAACCCGAACTTAGACCCACACCCAATCAACAATACATTCATATCAATTCCTTAAATATCCGTTTCCAATTCGTTCCTTCTTTCATATCTACACTTTCAAAGAATGGAACATAGGATGTTTCTTTCTCAGCACCGAGTTCATTCAAGCAATTGTGCAATTGTCCTTGTAAATTTTTATCTGATGCGTGTTTTTTGCAATGACTTAATATTTTTGTCTTGCATAGATCCTTCAGATTATTATCTAGATTCCTACATAATATATTACTATGCCCCATTCCTAGTTGGTTAATAGTAATATCACTAATAGCAAATTCATCCATAAAATATTCATGTGTGTCGGATATGTCGAATGCATTGCCAACAAAAAACACAGAATTCAACCGTAACTTAACATGTGTCTGTTTTAACATCAGCAAATTCGCAACAAACTGTTCCCATGATGCCCCACGTCTCACGTATTCGAAGCGTTCTCCGATATTATCAGCACTAACCGTAACTAATACATTTGGGAATTTCAACAACTCCTTGATAATCCTGTTATTAGATTTAAACATTAAGTTGCTATTGACTCGTATTTGGCAATTTGGGTTTAATGTTGATGGATCCAATGCCATCAATAATCTATAGTTATGCGCTATCAGAGTAGGTTCGCCACCACTCAAATACAGTTCTGTGATTGTAGTTTGATTATTTGCCACAAGTTTAATGATTTTATCGGCAGCTTCATCGGTCACACTCAATATAGGTTTATTCTCTTCCTTCGCAATAGAACTGCTTTGATTCGCCCAACAAGTAATACATTTTAGTTGGCATGTGCTTCCCCAATGCAAATCGATGCCATTTAATGAAAAAGAATGATCTTCCGAATACGCCACATCAGATTTTATGAAGTTAGAATTATACATCCCACGCAGAAATGAGTAATCATTGCATTCCATTGATTTGCACTTAGCACAATTAGGATCTGTTATGTCATTAAATAAGTTTTTTCGTATGGTTTTTAGTCGTTGATTATCTTGGAAAAATTCGCCAATATCATGTATGGTGTGGATATTCCCTAGCTTACTGCCTTTGCTGCAAGTAGTGATGTCACCATTCATATATACACCAAAATGGTTCCATGGCACCGAACAGAAATTAGCTGAATTAAAGAATAACCTACAATTGTCGTTGGGATTGTTCATGGTCGTTTACTCAGCTATTTCTGCCAGTCATTCTCGGCCGTGGTCCAGTCCTGTGTGCTAGCGGCTTTACCAGTTTCAGATTTAAGATGCATACTTCTACTCAAAATAAACCAAATCAATGCAACAACACCCGTAACGAATACCGCGCCGCCAATTGAACGGAAATATGTGAGTGTCTGGAATACCGTGCCATTAATAGTTTCCTGTGCCCTTGCTAACCAGAATCCATCCTCAAGAACAATAGACAGTTGATATAATCCAGCAGGGAATAAATCAAGGAACATCATCAGGACAACACCAATATTAAGTGACCAAAATGCATACTTGATAATCTTGTCATTCCACGATTCAGTGGTGAATAAGTGCTGACAAACAAACAAGATACCAGCCAATGCAACATTACCTTTAACACCGAACATTGCGGCATGTGCATGATTACCTGTCAGATAGGTGGCATGTTCAAAGTAATTTACAATTGGCAAGTTAATAAGCGAACCAAATATTCCAGCACCAACAATATTCCAGAAGTTAACGGCAATCACAAACAACCATACTCCTTCCATTATAAATGTTTGTTTACCTTCATCGCGGCTTTGGTATGCGCCTATTCCTTCCTTTCGCATTTGCCAAGCATCCAATGTCAACAATAACAATGGTAATATTTGCAAGGTTGAGAACACAGACCCCAATGCAATCACACTTTCGGGCTTGGCAATCCAATAGAAGTTGTGTGCTACTCCTATTGTTGCGGTGATGAGGAATAGAATTACTGCCAAATAGATAACGCGTTCAGCCATTACCTTAGTAACTAACCCCATTTGTACCAATATATAACCTACAATTACAGTAGTAAATACTTCGAATGTAACTTCAACCCACATATGTACTACCATCCATCGCCAGAAATCAGCAATTGCCCAGTTTGAATCGATAGTTGCGAACAAACCAAAAAAGAGGAAGAATACCATAATACCTGAACCCCATAACAACCATGCTGGCACAGACCAAAATGTTTTCTTTGTGATCCAAGGCTTAACCCCACGATATATAATATAAATCCACAATGAGAACCCACCCAATAATAACATCTGGAAGAATCTACCTAATTCCATAAACTCCCATCCCTGTGAACCGAACCAGTATGCTGCCCATCCCGTCATATATCCTGCTTGACCGAGATAAACTCCAACGATTCCACCAACTCCAACTGTTACACAAATACCAAACAACAGATTAATTAAGAATTCTTGATGTTTTGGTACTTCGGATAATCTCGGCAAAAAGAAAATAGTATATCCTACCCAAGCAACAAAGAACCAATAAATCTGTAACAAGGTATGATAGCTTCGTAATATATTGAATGGTAGTATATTTGCTAATTTATGTGCGAATGGATTTGCAAAATCCATAGCACCTAATATACCAGCTAGAACCTGTAACCCAAACATAACAATAGATAATGCAAAGAATTTATAAGTCGCAAGTTGAGTAGGTCTTACATAACCACTCTCCAAATCAGCAGTGGTTAATGTGGGACCTCTAGCACCCATATCAAATGGACCACCTGGCATTGTTCTCATTTGCCCATAAACATACAATACAAGCATAATACCAATCCATAAAATAAAGATTGATAAGAAACTCCACATCATTAACGATGGTGGTGGTTCGTTGCCAGCCTGTGGATCATATGGCCAATTAGATGTATAACTAAAATCATCACCTGGACGATCTGCGGCAGATGTCCACGAACCCCAATAAAAGAATGCCGCTAAGTTATTTAAATCTGTTTTATCTGTAATATACCCGATCGGGTGAAATGCTTCTGGATGGTCAGCATTGGTAAACATTTGTTCATAATACCAGCGAACATACTCAATACCATATATTTGTGCATCATTTAAAACAACACGATTTCTTTCTTCGGTGTATGTGTTATTATGCAACTCTTTCTTAACTCTGGTTTCAATTGCACCCTCGTCATATTCCGAAATATCAAATTTCCATTTCCGAAGTTTGTCATCTTGTGTAACTGATCCAGGTTTTAATTGTTCCGCGTAATATCCTTTCATAGCCACTGCCATCGTATGCAGAGTTTCTGCTGTGAAATCTGGACCACGTTCAGCACCATCACCCCAGAATGACCCATAGTTCATTAATCCCCTGAGATGAAATATTTCCTGTCCCTTCATTATTTCAGCTTCTGTGATAATTACTTCACCATTGCTAGCAACATAGGTCGGCACGGGTGGTGCACCCATGTAAGTTGCACCACCCATATATACTAAACCCAGAATAGAAATAATTGACACAATCCAAAAATGCGCGAACCAATATTTCTTATTCAATAACAAGGCCGAAACACTATCTTTGAATGACAAAACAGATCGTACTGTTTCTGAATCATCCTTGGTGGTGATTATATATTCACCATTTTTAAACTCTGTTGTCATTTTTTCTTCCTTTATTTTAAAAATATCTATGATTTTATTAATGATCTTGAATACCCAACTAATAAGATATAAGAATCCCATTAATGCTATGATTAGCACAATTAAACTGAGTAGATGTGTCATTATGTCATTGCTGTTTTACTACTTATGCTACTAATTATCTATACCATTAATATCCAACGATATATCAACTGCCGTTAGACAAGCATCCTCTGCGCTAGCTTCAATCATTGCCATAAATGTTGTGCCTTCTTTGTATCCAATTTCTAGTATACTAGATGACTTGAAGTACCTGATTAAGTAATGAATCAAACACAATCCACTTATCGGCCTTGCGTCTGCCGTATACCCATAATCGTTATTCCATAAGTTCTTAAATAATTGGGTTTGATGGAAATTAAAATCGCTCATTATAATATTAGATGTTGCCATAACTACTATTTTACAATATGTAACACTTTATTGGCATCGGATGTTCGGCTTTTTTCATCCAATTTAAAAACGAATGCTTGTTTAAACTCTTTAATATTAACAATACTCCCATCTTCCATTTCAACAATCCCATCCCAAGCATAGATTAGTTCTTGAACTATTCGTGCTTTGTCTTTAACTTCACCATCCACCGTGATCTCAAATTCAATACACGAATCTAAGTCTCCGAACACAAAACACAACTGTATCTTGTATTCCGTTGGTGCATCCATTTCTTCTATTCCATCTGTATCAATATGCATTTTAATTCATCCAATTTGGTAATTCATTAGCCAACTTAGCAGATTCGGCTTCTGCTTCGATGGTATCCATAAACGCAAGAGGTACTTTAACTGTGTGTTTGCCACGTTGCCTTTTCAGGAATTGCAACAGACTAACTGCTGATGCATCATTAATAAATTGTGACTTGAACTTTGCAGCACCCAATATACAGAAGTATCCGGAGTTATCCACTGTGTAAATAAATCCATCACTATCTTTGCCGATTCTTGTGTGTACTTTCTTCATTATTCTTTCCTCATTTTATATTTATTTGTTAATTGCCATCAAGAGAAGTTATTGTACTACTCTGTCAAAAAAATCACAGGATCTAATGCACCCAATGCATTAGGGTTAATTCAACACGTGTGACACCATGAATCTACCACTCTGCCAACCCCTACATGTACAGGCACTCTAACATGCGGTTCTCCTCTATAATTGATTGCATTTCATTATTGTTTTTATTTGGGCGACACGGTTTGCACATTCCAGTGTCTATATTATTATATATATCCCAATGCATTTGCGATTGCCATAACTCACGTATGTCATTGTCTATCCAATTACCCAATGAGAATTCTGCATTTCCTTTATTCTCGCAACATAGATATATATTCTTATCAGCAGAAAATGTGGGAAATTGAAACATTTGGTGGCATCTATTGTATGTTCTGTTTTGTTGCTTGCTTATATTTATCTTGGCTGGCATATGAAATCTTTCTGATGATGATCTTATAAAATCCACAGTGGAAGGGTATAATTCAAATAGTTTATCATTTAGAATTGCCGGTCTAAAATATAACATTCGCACACCCAATGACAATGCTAGTTCAAATAAATCAATAATTGATTGTGGATTTACATTGTAGTCAGACAATAAGACCTTGATATCTACATTAACACCAAGTTTCACTAACATGTTAATGTTAGCTATTACCTTGTTAAATAATGAATGTTTCGTGGTTGAATTACGTATCGTTTCGTAGGTTTCAGGATCAGCAGAATCAAGGTCTACACCTACCCATGCTATTTTGCGGAGTTTATCAATCGGCATATTAGTATACAATGGTTCCAGATACGACCCATTGGTAGTCAGACTTGTTAAAAAGCCAAGGTCAATTGTATGCTCAATCACTTTTTCATAACCTTTTAATAAGGTAGGTTCACCGCCCCCAGGGTATGTTATCGTGTGTAATGTCCCATAACTAGTAGGACTATGATTTCGCCATTGCGATAATTGATCCAATAAGGTAATATAATTTGAATAATGCATTTGAACTGGTTGTGCAGTTCTGAACTCCTTTGAATTACAATAAAAACAATCCTGGTTACATATATTTGTCAAATCTATCTCCGCATGCGCCGGTATAAAGATCTTATCTCTGTCATTAATAAACCACTGCATTAAACTTGCATTATGATACATAATTATACACCTATATCCAATGAACATTCATCCGATTTGATAATTTGTTCTGCTAACCAACTCATTACAGGAACTGCCATCGAATTGCCAATCGCCTTGTATCGGGGGCCATTAGGACAATCTTCAATAGCTTTGTTACGATATGGTATCTGTGTCCAATTTTTAGGAAACCCCTGCAATCTCTCACACTCGATAGGTGTTAATCTTCTTACCTGTGTGTTTAGCACCTTTGGACCACTACCAGTAGATGTACCTGTTGCAGTAGTCAATGATGAAGCGACATCGCCAGTAACAGATTGATTATATAAATCACATGCTACTGCCATTTGCGGAACACCACCATCACCACCTGACCTTAGTGTAGGTGCTAACTCTTCAGTAGCATCCCTCCCACCATCGTTCTGCGTGAATGCAATATAATTAGTTTGGTGCATACCACTACTTGCGGACAATGCACCAACACACTGGCCATCGCCACCTATTAATCTTACTTCATCACGTGCATTCTGTTGGAATGCAACAGGATCAATCACTAAGTTATCATGTTGCGCTAATACAACGGTCGGAGTTCCAGAACTCTTTAATGTTGGTGATTTTTCTTCTTCATACCCAATCCCACCAGCAGTAGCCGAATTCTCAGCCAAAAATGCAACTGCTAATTGATTGTCACCCATGTTACTGCATATAGTAGAGGTTATTTCTTCTGAAAATCTATTACCCGCCCCATCTCGTTGTGCCCAGCCAGGTTCAAATGCAATAGCATTGGTTATTTCTGTCCCAAATGCGACAGCATGCCTATCTGCGGTGTTCAAGGTAAAGCATATGTCCTCATTGACACCTGACCCCTGCGGTCCAGCAGTATCTGATCTTCCAATCATTGAACCTTGCACCGCAACGGAGTGCGTACTCACTGTATCTAATGGACCAACCACATTATCACTTGAAACCGGTGTTTGCCTATGATTAAATGCTACAACTACAACCTGCGGTTCTTTGTAATCAGAACTTAGCAATGTTGATGCTATATCCTCATAACATTGCAGTGATAGTTGTTTGCTTGCTAATGATATCACCGCTATACCACCTTGATTCTTTGATGGGTCTGGACGGGTAGTATCTAAACAACTAGCGATATCTACCTCCCGACAGCCTGAATTGGGGTTAGATGACTTCATTGAATTAGATCCGAGTGCATCAAAACTATAGCACACCGGATGATTGCCTGATGTATCTGCCGTAACAGCTAGAGTTTTATTGTTATCGGCAACTGTCAATGTGTTTGCAATATCAGTCTCGCTTACATATAACCCCCCGTTCCTCCTATCTGCCCGTACCCCATTGGCATCACAGAATGTTACATTATAACAGGTAGCATCTTGTGTTGGGTATACAACCGATGGGGGTACTATCCCACCGCCACCACTAGCACGCAATGTTCCGCTGATGTTTTTATTAACTTTAGGGGTAGGATCACCTATTATGGTATATGCATCCGTGACAAAGGTTTCAGACCCACCACCGAGAACTCCACCACTTGCTTTTAGTGTGCCAACCTCGCCCTCTACGTATTGTCCGAAACCACCTTCTCTAAAGCAGTTGCTAACATCGCTGGTAGCTTTTTCCCCCTGCGGTCTGCCCTTGATAGAATTCCACTGCACGCTCTCTTGCTGAGAGTATACTTCGGGTCTACTTGACCAGTCTCTAAAATCTGAGAGAGTTTTGTAATTTTCTTTTGATAAGGCACTGATGTTATCAATAGGGGAACCACTGTGCTTTTTAACATATGATTCAGATGAGATTTTTTTCGCATAATTTGTGTACTCCTGTACTGCTGTTGAAAATAATGATTCTGCATTCAACAGACTTTCTTGTAATTCTTCATTTGATCTAACATAATTACATACATTAGATAGATACTGTGTGCATTTAGCAACCTCTTCCATTGATATATTATATAAATCATCAGACAAGACATCATTGAAAAAGTTATATATAAATGGGTTTCCATCAGATTCATCTTCCTCAAATAACGACCCAAACAATTCATCATCCGCTGTTTCGGCATCTGAATATTCTTCCTCTACTGATTTCATCCAATCTTTGATATCATAAGCCAATGACGAAACCATTTTACGCATTGGTTTCATAGTAACATCGGATAATAAACTCTTGTTAGCTATAAATCCTAAATTATTAAGATGTTCTCCAAGAACACCCAATAGCATTTTAGAAACAATCTCCACATTGGTGATTTTAGTCTCATCATCAGATTTAGCTAGGTCAGCACGCTTGCATGTCAGAAATATTCTTCTTCTTCGTTGGGGTACACCAAAGAACTGTGCATCACGTTCAGTTAAATCAACGTGGTATCCCAATTCATTAAGTCCATCCATTAATTGCAATAATGCACCTGTATTTTCGGATAGTACTCCTGGTACATTTTCCCACAACACCCATTTTGGTTTCACAATAGATACAACTCGCAAAAATTCAAGTGTCAGATTACCTCTTGGGTCTGCCAATCCTTTTCGTAATCCAGCCACTGAAAATGCTTGGCAATTATGAACAATGATCCCATCAGCAACATAACTGTTATCATCTTCAACCTCTAAGTTATATACAGTCTCATTTCTTCCAGATGATGCAACTGATCGTACTAATCCATATCGCAGACCATCTTGTTCAAATGATGAACGACTAGATGTTGACGATGTTACAGTCCAATAAGGATTTTCATTGACTACTCTTCCTTCAATAACACATTCACGATCATTTACAACATATCCTTTACTACTAGCATATCCTAAACTATTAACCAACATTCCGATTCCATATGCCAATTTTCTACTTATAGTTGAACATCTATGCGTGGTCTCTGTTGACTTAGTTCCATCCATTGCCATATAGCCATCTAACAATGCCTGTCGGTATTCAATTGACATCCCCAATACCCACATAGGGATTAACTTATTGCCAGCACCTGAACCAAATTGTGTTTTTAACCACCTTGCTAATCCTCGTTTAGATAATGTAATTCTAGTGGATGTTTTCTCATTGGTGATAGTAGCAACAAGTCCAATATTATCTACTCTCTGCATTATTAACTTAGCTTTATCTTCATTGACACCATACAATACCGACCCACGCCTTTCGTCAATTCTTGTCCATCCATCACCAAGATATGCACCTGCCAACCACATTAGATCAACAGAGATATCAGGCATCAAATGTTCATTGCCAATTGGGGTCTCTGTTGGGATATCTAGTTTAGGGAATTCAGCAATAGATGCCCAATGTTGACCCGTTAGGTCTTTAGCTTCCACCCATTCTGGTCCTTCTATCCATGATTTACGAATAGATTTGCCATTCTCTCTCGTGGATTTAGACTTTCGTTCGCAACAATAGAATGGATGATTCTCAGTGGTTACAATCCCATCATGACCTTGACCTGTTACAATAATAGTGTCTGCTTTTTTATTCCCAATCCGTAGAACTTTCTTCCATTGCTTCTTATGTGTAATGACATAATCCCCAACCTTTACGTCTTCTATTGGAACTAATCCATTCTTGGTCGTGATGTATGTACCAGCACCAAAGCATGGAGAACCACCGACTACTAGATCAATATCACCTAGTTCCTCGATAGTTTCTTCCGTGATTTTAGACACATCCGTTAAGTTTGGGGTATTTGGATAACGATATTTTAATACTTCGGATGGGAATCGGTCGATTTCACAAAATGCAACTGGTTCCCATCCGAGTGGTTCCCATGCTTGTGATGCGGCTTCTATGCCACTGAATAGTGATAAGTATTTCATTAGTGTTTATTATACCTTATTGTTTTACATATTGCAATCATTAGTTTCTATATATTACAAGCCTCACAGCTTCCTTGATCTGTATCATACATTTCGTATTTTACTCCAAGTTCGTTCTCTAAGTCTTTGATAATTTGTAATTGTTTCTGCCCGAATTCTGTTGCAAACATCTTTGATTGTACTTTTTTGGATGCTAACATACAAGGATAACACCCAACCCGATCATTTGTGCCTTCATCATACAATGGGTTATATTCAACATCATTCATTTCTAAATACCTGAATATTTCATCGGTTATCAGATCTAATATAGGCAATGACACCGTTAGCGTAGCATCTAATTTTTTATTATACTTACCTGGGAATATATCATTCATCGAAAATACATCATCTGGTTCAATGCCTTCGTATCTTATTGCACGTTGATTGCTTTCGTTTGATCGCATGCCAAACCAAATATGATAATGCGTTTTGCCATCATACAAATAACTCTTATAATAATCCCTTAACGCATTTTGTTTTAAGTATGTTGTGCAAAATCTACCCAAGCCAAATGGGAATCTGCCTTGCGCCCTAATGACATCAACCAAAGTTGGGATAGGCGTTCCATCCTTTCGTTGTCCACCGACTGTATGAATTATTTTCACATTAAGCCTAGTTTCAAGATAATCTAGGTATTCGTATGTATGTGGATGATCCCAACCAGTGTCATTGAATACCGGTATTATTTCTGCGTT
>Ga0257123_1002293_pt1 | contig 10380 bp, 7 predicted proteins | sample SI106_135metaG_FD_190185 | JGI IMG/M metagenome (GOLD analysis project Ga0257123, IMG submission 190185) | Marine microbial communities from Saanich Inlet, British Columbia, Canada - SI106_135 | ecosystem: Environmental > Aquatic > Marine > Inlet | place: Canada: British Columbia | collected...
ACTAGATAAACAATTTTATTTTTCATAGTTCTTAACCATTTCTTTGTTTCAAATTATATTTCGTGTAAAACTAAGATCGGACTTAGTTATAATTTAATCTCTGGATTGCTTCTCTTGCATATTCTTTAATCTCTTTGTTGTCCTGTATCACTTTTTCTAATTTCCCAATAGACTGATCGATATTTTCTGCCTCACTTACAGCAACCTCAAGCATAGTGTCAGCCAGCACGAATGGCCGAAAATCCCATTGCTCTCTGATTACGTCATGCCGAGAACTATGTTTCTCTTTGATTACTTTAAAGAGTACTTTATTATAGTGATAATTTCTGTATTCGTCGGTTCTACGTTGTGTTTCTTCTTTACTGATTTCACGTTGCATTATTTCATCTTCTATAGCTGCGATCTGATCTTCCAAAACCGGAAACTCCTGTAGTATTATTTCATCTTCTAAAGCTGCAATCTGATTTTCCAGAACCTGTTGCTGTCCATTTAAAATTACTATCTCATTATTCATCTTTTCATCGCTTTGATTATGATCATCAATTGCGTTTTCAAGTGCAGAGATCGCTTTCTTGTCTCCTATCTTGCCTAACGCCCAGACCGCCATCTTTCTAACTTCTGGATCTTTATCGGCAAGTATCCATGTGAGAGGCAAAACCGTCTTTTTATTCCCGATCCATCCCAGCACCATTGCAGTTCTCTTGCGGGCAAGAGAACTGACTTCTCTAAGTGACGATAACAGGTGCGGTACTGCCGGATCTCCAATGCTTATGAGCACCCAGCTGGCTCTTCTACGGGTACTTGTTCCTCCAGCGCCTAATGAAGATACAAGGGCTTCTATTCCACCTATTCCTATTTTTGACAGCGCCAATGCGGCTCTATCTCGCGCCCATGAAGCATTTTCACTTGCACTAGAATTTAGGAGTCCTTTAAGCGCTTTGGAGGCTCTTTTATCACCCCTTTTCCCAAGAGCTTCAGCGCAAGCCCCTTTAACCAACCAGGATTCGTCACTTTTCATTACTCTCATAAGGGTATAAGCAGAATCGGTATTATCTATACTGCCCAATGCTCTTGCTGCATCAAATCGGACATAAGTGTTTTCATCATTTAGTAATATTTCTTGTAACACAGGAACGGCTTGTTTATTTCCTATCATTTTGAGTGCCAGGATAATCTCTCTCTTCAGATCTGAATCTGCCGTCTCTAAACGCTTTATAAGTGGTGCGACTGCACTTTTGTCTTTGATAAGGCCCAATGTCCACACGATATTCTTTTGAACTATAGCGGCATGAAGCAGATCTCCCTTGTCTCGTATTTCCCTGTTTAAAAAGGGAATAGAGATTTTCATCTTAGGTAAGAATCGTGTAAGAGGTTTCTTGTAGTTCAGGCGTTGTACTAGTTGAGGAATAGCCACGTCTGCCGGCAAAGTACTGAATACTAACGCTGCTATTCTTGACTGATCAGGATCTCCATACATAATTGCTTCAATCAGTGCATCTATTTGTGCTGTGTTCCCCGCGATGTTCGATTCTAATCTCTTTCTCGGTTCTCTTTCCTCTGGTTTATTTATAGTTCTGAAGTGCAGAAGATCAATTGCTACACTTGGATAATCTGTCAGTATAAAATCAACGCCTGTAAACATCCTTTCCTTCATTTTGTCTCTATCGTCTGTACCAAGTAGTCTGGTTCCCACGTTGTTATGTCTTTCGTGGATGAGATCTATTACACCGCTTGACTCTTCTCCAGGAGATAAAAAGACCAACTGTGAGCCTTTAATATCAATGTCCTTATTGCGCAGGGTTTCTAACCTGCCACTGAAATAGACATGATTTATCATATCAAATTCTTTGATAAGAGACAGCGTTTTTTGCTCAATGCCATGCTCCTTAACATTTATAATAAGTTTCAGCTTTCTTTCTTTGGCTATTCGTAAGGCATCTGATAGAAGCGGTACTCTTTCACCTGAAAACTCTTCACTCTTCCAGGAACCGGCATCGTACAATTTGATCTCCTCATATGATAATTGGTTGACATAGCCTTTGCCATCCGTTGTTCGGTCAATTGTAGCATCACGCATCAAAACTAATTTGCCATCTCTTGTTTTTCTTACATCTACTTCAAGTCCCCTTATACCAATATCTGCTGCCGTTTCAAATGCGACAATGGTATTTTCCGGAGTATTTTCTAATGTTCCGTGCCGTGCAATAACCATAATGTCATGGGATAATTCTACAGGAAAAGCCGCTTTTATAGGCACTATAAAAATTAGTAAAGTTATGGGGATTATGCAAGGTAATTTCTTAATAACCTTTATTAGCTTTGCACTTAGTAGATTTTCCAGTGTGGCTTTCCTTCCCAATGTACTCTTCTTGTATTTATATCAAAATAGATTTTTTTTGAAAAAGTTCGTTGTCCTGATCTCCTTAGTTCTGCAGTAGGATTTCCTGTAAGCACTGCCACATCTTTTATTAAATCCCACTCAAGCAGGGTTCCCAATCCTTCAGTATTATCCGAATCAGGACTGTTAAAGTAAACGTTTCCAAATGCAGTGGCCTTTTCTATTTCGTCCTGATCATCAAAGAAAACGTCCAGTCTGTCGCAATCAAGCTTGTTCTTTCCTTTTGTGACTTTAATCATTTCATAAAAATTTGCGACTTGATCCCGTCCGTTGTAGATCATCTCTTTGTCCCAATTAATAAGGAGGTCTTCAGCATCTTTGCCATCTTCTTCTGAACTGGTTTTGGCTGTCAAGTTTCCTTTTCCTTCGGCAAACATTTTATCCTCAGTTTCTGAGAATGTGATCTTTGGCGCTGATATCTGCTTATCTTCATCGATTACGGTGGCCAGTGGGTTATTACCGTACAGCTCTGTATAGTCTCTCGTAGTGGCCCATATAAGCTTATCTCCTCGTGCTTCTCTGATTTCGCCATCTTTCTTTTCGATCAAATACACATCCTTTGTGGCTTCCAGTTCCTCCAGAGAATTATTTTCTTTGTCGAACAGGATTTCAAGTCTTTCACAGTATAGTTTTGTGTCTTCTTTAGTGACAACAACATCATCTTCAAAAATTGCCAGATTTGTGTTCTGATCAAAAGTCATTCTGCCTTTCCAGTCTATAGTAATGGTATCATAGACTGCCTTTTTATCGGGAGGTTTGAATATTACTTTTGTTTTTTCGTTTGTATCTTTTTTGTCTTGTTTTTTGCTTTTCAGATTTACGAGGGTTATTAATCGCCCAGCTACCGGAACATCCATTTTGCCGTGAACTTTAGAGAACATAATAGTGGGAGCAGTTATTGTTATCTTATCGTCAAAAAATTCGGCTACAGGATCATCTTCCAGTATTGCAATTTCTCTTTCTGAGTCCCAGGTAAGCGTTTCTCCTTTAGCATTTTTTTCTCCGTCTGATGCCAAAACATTACCACTGGCTATTACCTGTTTCAGGCTTTTTAATTCAGAGTCAAATGGTATTGTCAGTTTATCGGAGAAAACGGTAGATTTGCCTCTGGAAATACGTACATTATCATAAAATGTTGCAAGTTTTTTTTTGTGCTCAAAGACTAACTCTCCACTGGCACGTATGAAGATAAGTTCTGCAGTATTTCTATTTGTGACTGTTTCATTACCAGAAAATAAGAACAATTCGTCTTTATTATTTGTTACTTCCATTTCAGGGTCATTCTTCATTACTGCTTTTGCTTCAGATAGACTAATCTCAAGTCCAACGCCAGTAACTTTCATCTGTTTGCCCAGCACGGTAGCCGGACCGTCTGTATTCACGGTGTTATTCTCTGACGAATACGTAAAATCCTCTGTATGTATTTCAAGATCTTCTCCTAATCGGCTTATAACGTTGCCGTAAACAACTCCACTTTTGGTTGCATTCTCCATCTCTCCGGTGTCTGCCGTTATAATAATGTTCTTTGTCTGGCTGTTATTGTCGTCCTTGTTATCGTCACCTGCAAATTCTATTTCTGGCTTGGTGATTTTGTATGTTTTGTTATTAAGAAATATGGTATATGCACCTCTTATTACTGAGACTGCCTTTCCATTTTCATCGTAGCTGGGCAAATAAAGACCATAAATTTCCTGGGAGACATTTTCTGTTTCAGATACTTGAGAAAGTTTCTGTTCCCTCCTGGTATCTTCATCTATGACATCCTTTATCGTGGGATTTTTCTCTCTCTTGGCATAAGTTGTAAATCTAAACAAGCCGGAGATTGATAATGCTAAGAAGAGCAAGCATATAATTATAATTCCCAGATAAATATACCTTCGTTGTTTTATATCTAAAGTTATCATCTTTGAAACTCAGTTTTGCGGTAGCGTGGTATCTTCAATAATACCTTGAGATTATTGCATCCCACTTGCCCTGTGATTTTAATATTTTTTCTGTTACTTCACGAACAGCCCCATACCCTCCCGGGGCATCAGTTATGTGGGTGACATGTTCCTTTACCTCTGAGGGCGCGTTAGGTACTGCAACAGAGAAACCAACCCTTCTTAAAATAGGAAGATCAATAAGATCGTCTCCAATATAACAGATTTCACCATCTTTTATTTTGTGCTTTTTGAGGATCTGTTCATATGCCTCCAGCTTTTTGTGTATGCCAAGATATACATCTTCTATACATAGCTCTTTTGCCCGAAGCTCAACAACCTTGCTCTCTCTGCCACTGATAATCGCTGTCTTTATGCCGGCACGGTGTAGATATGTAATGGCTGAACCATCTTGTACGTAAAAGGCTTTTGACTCAATTCCTTTTGCATCTAATATTATTTTCCCGTCAGTGAGAACACCGTCGACATCCATAATAACCATTTTTACATTATTCAATATATAGCCCTCATAGAAAGATTGATGTTGATTGCAGTTTTTGATCTTTAAAAAACTGTATATTTATAAAATAGCATTACTCAGGAGGAAAAATTCTGGCTTTTACAACGGAATTGCCGTAACCCATTAATTTTTGGTCAGGATTGCTTTGATTCAATATGAGTATTCTTGGTTTAGTTTGCAACATTAAGTTGATTTCATTTGTCTTTCTAAATATTATTTATGCATCTATCGCGATTGTATTTTTACTTTGTCAAACAGCTGTTAAAGTGGTTTATGCACATGGGTTATGTAAATAGACGGTTCATTATAATTGCAATTGTTCTATAGCACAAGGAATTTTTATTCAATCTAACCTTTAAAAATTGGGAATATGTAGACTGTATATTGGGACTTTGTGGATGTGACGTTTGCGTACTCCTGTTTTTGTGAGTTTTAGTTTTTACAGACCTTTTTGTTAATAGCGTAAATCGTTTTCTGTCTTGTCCCGATGACAAGTTTCTGTTGATCATTGTCAATGATGGGTTAAGGCATTTTAAAGGAGGAAAACAGGCTTTTTACCAGGGTAAAAGCGCTATGTAGTAGGCAATGTTCTGTGCTTGACATACAATGTGATGCGTGATACGATGACAACTTTACTATATATAATGAACTAGAATGGGTCTTGATCTTAAAAGTATAATACCGTTTACAATTGCAATATTATACGCGCTAACTATTCACGAGTTTTTTCATGCTTGGACTGCCAATAAATTAGGCGATCCGACGGCCAGATTACAGGGGCGTCTAACCCTTAACCCGTTAGCTCATCTAGACCCTCTGGGGGTGATTTGTTTCATCTTTGCTCATTTTGGATGGGGAAAGCCAGTACCAGTAAATCCCAGTTATTTCAAACATCCCAGGCGTGATGATGTGCTCGTTTCCGCTGCAGGGCCTATTTCAAATTTTGTTTCGGCACTGTTTTTCGGTTTAATATTCCAAATACTGTATAAGTTTACTGCGGTGACGTCAGATCTGTTTGAAGTATTGAAACAGTTAATAATGATTAACCTGATTTTAGCCATTTTTAATTGTATTCCGTTGTACCCCTTAGATGGTTCACATGTTCTGAAAGGGTTTTTGCCTCGCCAGATGCTTCCCGGCTACGAAAACGTCTGTAGGTATGGTCCATTTATTTTACTTGGGGTGATTTTGCTGGGGAATTTTGCTCATATACCGATACTGTCTTATATTATCTGGCCGCCAACTATATTTTTTGCAAATCTTTTTATGACCTTCATGCTTCACTGATCAAGCCAAATGCAGACAGAATATAAAATTGATCTTGATACTTACAATGGACCGCTGGATCTGCTTCTTTATTTGATACGCAGGGAAGAGGTTGATATATACGATATACCGATTACTAAAATCACCAATCAATACATGGCCTATTTAAATGAATTACAGAGCATAGATATTGGGCTGGCTGGAGATTTCCTTGTTATGGCTTCAACATTAATGTATGTAAAATCTCAGACGCTTCTACCTCGTAGTGAGATAACTGATGAGGAAGATATGGAAGATCCGAGGCTGGAACTTGTAAAGCAGCTTTTGGAATACAAAAGATACAAGGAGGCCACCTCAACAATGACAAGATTGTCAGAGGAGAGGAGTCAGCGATTTTCCAGACCAGAGGAGAGGCTGATAGACGATGGAAAAGAAGATGATGAAAAATTGAATCTGGATGACGTTGATGTATGGAAGCTTGCACAATTTTTCTCGGGTTTTATGAAACAGACTCTGGGAGATGTTATTCAGAAAATCGTCTACGACGATACTCCAGTGCACGTATACATGGATAAGGTTTTAAACAGGTTGACCAGGGCTTCTGCCGTTTCGCTTAAGGAACTGTTGTATGAGAGTCAGGGCAGGTCGGAGCTTATAGGTTTCTTTCTTGCTTTACTGGAGTTGGTGCGATTAAAAAAAATTAAGCTTGAGCAGACCCAGGATTTTGATGAAATCCAAATAACTGCAAATGATAACTAACTAATATTCAAACGTTTTTGACGGTAAGCATTTTGAGGGGGTTTTAATGATTGATAAAGAATTGTTAGACATACTTGCTTGTCCTCTTTGTAAGACTGAGGTGAAACTTGAAAACGACAAGATAGTATGTACTAATTGCGGGAGACGGTATCCCGTAAAGGACGATATTCCCGTGATGTTAATAGACGAAGCGGAGTTGCCGAAAGATCAGGATAAAGGAGTGAATTAATCTCGCTTCTGCTTGCAATCGGTATTTCATGAAATCTATACGGTGTGCTTGCCAGTACCGGATTAGACGGGGAGTCTTTTGTCGTAATAGCGACTTAACTTGTAACACGTTCGTATTTAAATACTTTTTATATTTTTTATTCTAGGAAGTCTGGGGAACAGGTAAATGGATAAGAGGGCATTAATAGCTTTATTCCTATGCGGAATCATAATGCTTTATTTCTTTAATTCGATGAAGCCGGCTGAAGAGTCCGGTGAAAAAGGTTCGGAAGAAGTTGTAGAAGAAACTTTTGAGCAGGAAGGATTTGAGAATGAAATAAATACCGGGGTAGAGGTAAAAGACCGAAAGGTTGAAAAGATTGTTCAAGACGATACAGATTTGCAGGACTACATATTGATACAAAATGATGTGATGAGATCTGTATGGACAAATGAAGGAGCCGCACTAAAGTCTGCAATGTTGCCAAAATTCCAAAATCCTGAGAAGACAGAGACATTGGAGTTGTTAAAGTCGTCTAGACAGGATTCTCTGCCACTAAGTATTGAATTGATGGATAACAAAAGATATCAATCAAAAACCCGTAGATATAAGGTGATTGAGAAAGGACCTGACAGGGTTGTTTTTACTGCACTGTTAGAGAATGGAATTCAAATAACAAAGGAGATATCTTTAAAAAGCGGTAATTACTATTTTGATGTGGCCATTACTTTACAGAACACTACTGAGTCTGATATTCGTGCATCATACTCAATAACGGCTGCAAATGGTGTTTATCCAGAGGTAAGCAAAACATCCCGCCTTGCATCAATAGTTGGGATAGATGTGGGTAAGGGGGGTAAGGCTAAGACGAAGATTGTGCATACAGAAGAAAAAAATATGCCGTACAAAAATGAATCTGTTGGTATCGAATTAGCCGGTATTACTAATAAATATTTTACGGTTGCTTTAAAGCCTTTGGCAGACTGTAGAGTAGTTGCGGCGACAGCTGAGTTATTTAATAATCCTGACCTGGTTTACAAGGAGCATAATGCGAGTGATTTCAATGTAGAACTTCATGCTGCGAAAATAGCGATACCGCCGCAGGGTGAAAAACGACACAATTATGTTTTCTATCTTGGGCCTAAAGAGACAAAGGCGTTAAATCAATGCGAAGGGCTTTTGTCGATTTTAGATTATGACTATGGGATGATGAGGTCGATATGTAAGATACTTGTGAAAATACTGAATACGGTGTATGGCGTTATTCCAAATTATGGAGTGGCCATACTGGTACTTACCTTTTTAGTAAAGTTGGTACTCTTTCCTTTAACGAGAAAAAGCCAGATGTCGATGGTCAGGATGCAGCAGTTGCAGCCTCTTATCGCCAAGTTAAAAGTAAAACATAAAGGTGATAAGAAGAAGGTGGGACAGGAGCAGATGAAGTTGTTTAAGGAACATGGGGCGAATCCCATGAGTGGTTGTCTTCCCATGATGCTTCAAATGCCGGTATTTTTTGCTTTATTCAGGACACTTCAATCCTCTTTTGAGATGAGGCAGGCACCTTTCGTGGGCTGGATCGGTGACTTGTCAGCAGCTGATCAACTATTCGCATTGCCGTTTACCTTGCCGATTATTGGAGGGTGGTTTAACCTTTTACCTATATTGATGGGTGTAGCGTCATTTGTGCAAATGAAACTAACACCAAAAAATACATCCGGAGATGATCCTCAGGCAAAAATGCAACAGAGAATGATGCAGATGATGCCGCTCATGTTTCCTATCATGCTTTATAACTTTGCTTCAGGACTTGCCCTTTACTGGACAACGAGTACAATCATCAGCATAGGTGAACAGGTACTAATCAGGAGAAGTGTTAAAAAGCTTGATGTCTACTATAAAGGGAAAAGAGTGATTGAGGCTAATGCAAAGGTAAAAAAATAAGAGCTTACCTCAACATATAAACGGAAATCATGTCTTTTGGTCTCAACGACTGTATATTGGCTATATCCACGCCTTCCGGCAAGTCTTTCAGGGCTATTATCAGGCTTAGTGGCAAAGATGTCTTCAGCTATTTAAGGGGTCTATTTGCACCTGGTGATATCAGGAAAATTGCATGCGAGAAAGGCTTTAACTCCTATCATAGCAACATTTATCTTGAAAAGGAGCAGGTTAATATTCCTGCTTCTATTTATACTATGAGGTCTCCCAATTCATATACGAGGGAAGATGTTGTAGAAATTCATACCTTTGGTTCTCCTCCTCTGCTTGAGATGCTCATGGAAACACTGCTTTCGTCAGGAGAAGATAAAACTGACAAAGAAGGCAATGTAGAAGTAATTAGAGGTCTTCGGATTGCGGAACCCGGTGAGTTTACCAAAAGGGCATTCCTGAATGGAAGAATAAGCCTTGCCGAGGCGGAATCGGTAATGCACGTGATACGGTCCCGGACAGATTCAGAGCTGTTAATGTCAGTTGCCAACATGAAGGGCAAACTGACTGAGTTGATGCATAAGATACAGGAGGAATTGGTGAATCTCTGTGCCAGGACGGAGGCTGCCATTGATTTCTATGATCAGGACATTGAATTGATCTCATCTGGTGGAATCAAGAAAGAACTTGAGCAGCTAAAAGAGAGATTGTGTATGGTTAGCGGGGAGGGACAGAAGCCAATAATTTCTCATTATGGTGTAAAAACGGTATTCATTGGCTTGCCCAATGCGGGTAAGTCAAGCTTGTTCAATAAATTATTAGACCGTTCAAGAGCGATAGTGACACCGGTTCGAGGCACTACCAGAGACACGTTAGAAGCTGACATGGTTATCGAAGGAGTAAATCTCCGTATGAGAGATACTGCCGGGGTTACGTGGGGCGATGGTGAATTGGAATCTCTGGCCGCACAGAGAACATATGGCTCCATGGATGACGCACAGATTGTGTTGTTTGTTGTCGACGGGTCTGTACCGCTCTGTGTCCAGCAGATAGAGCTTTTCGACTCTATAACTACGAGGAATAAGATAACAGTAATTAATAAAGCCGATATTAAGCAAAATGTCTGTTATGAAAATCTGCCGTCACAGATGAAGGCATTTCCGGTGGTTAATACATCTGTGCATACAGGTGAAGGTCTAGATAGATTAAAAAAAACAATAGTTTCTGAAATTCTTGAAAGTAGTGTTGATATTTCTGCGTCAGATATAGTCTTTACCATGAGGCAGAAAATGGTAATCGGTAAAGCGATTGAGATTATAGGGCAAATATCAGATTCACTGGCTGAAGATGTTGGTTACGAGCTTATAGCAATGGATCT
>Ga0257123_1002319_pt1 | contig 10307 bp, 11 predicted proteins | sample SI106_135metaG_FD_190185 | JGI IMG/M metagenome (GOLD analysis project Ga0257123, IMG submission 190185) | Marine microbial communities from Saanich Inlet, British Columbia, Canada - SI106_135 | ecosystem: Environmental > Aquatic > Marine > Inlet | place: Canada: British Columbia | collected...
ATTAGAGTTAACGCTATATCACCTGGAGGAGTTCTTAGAAATCAGCCGAAGGAATTTATCCAACGTTATAATGCTCGAACACCTCTAGGCAGAATGGCAACAGAAGAAGACTTTAAAGGAGTAATAGCTTATTTGGCGAGTGACCTTTCTCAGTACGTAACTGGACAAAATTTGTTAGTAGATGGCGGTTGGACAATATGGTAATTGTATCGTTAAAGATATGAATAGCAATTTAATATAATATGACTTTATCTAGATACGAACTATTAAACGAGAATATTCTATTTTTGGATGGTTTGGGCAGAGCAGGAAAATTCTTCCTAGGGAAAATTATTGGCGGTTTTCTTAATGTAGATTATTTTATATATAATCCAGTTATTGAGCATATAATTCAACTTGGCGGTGAAGGGGTAATACAAGAAAAGGATGCATCAGCACTATTATCGGTATATTTGAATATGAGTGTTTATGATTATTCATTAGGTAGAAATTTAAACACAAGAAAAAGTGACTCAAGTTCTATATTTAATTCACCTGAGCCAGATGTATATCTAAAAAGATTGAATATAAATGAAGGTTTAGATGGAATAAATAAAATTCTACAAGATAACAGGTATTCTACTTTTATGGTGCATGAGTGTACGCAACATTTTAATATAATCAAAAAAACGGCGCCAAATTCAAAAATTATCTTAATTCGAAGGAACCCAATAGATATAGCATATTCATGGTATATGAGAGGATGGGGTGAGAGATTTGGTACAGACCCTCTTGCATTTATTCCAGTTCTAGAAGGAAATAAGGCTTCGGTGCCAATTTATGCAAAAAATTGGAAAGATAAATACGAAGAAATGAATGAATGTGAAAGAGTTGTGAATAGTGTAATTCACTTGACGAACAAAGAAGAAATCCATATGAAAAAACACAAAAATATATTGTCTATATATTACGAAAATCTAATGATAAACCCATACACGGTTATTGATGATATTTCAGTTTTTTTAAACAGAGATTGTCACCCAAATATTTCGAAAATAATAGAAAAGGAAACCAGAGTGTTTAATTTTAAATCAGACAGGAAAAAAAAAGGTGAGATATTAAGGAATAAAATGCAAAACCCGGCGTTATTTGATAAATTGAAGAGACGTGAAGATAAATATAATAGTTTTAGCAATGAAAATTAAACAAATTAAGTTAAAGTCAAAATGCAATCATGAATAAGAAATTATTAGCAACAATCGGCCCATCATCATTAAACAAAGAGGTAATTCAATTGATGGAGTTAAATGGAGTAAATCTCTTACGTATTAACCTATCACATACGAAAATCAATGACTTAAAAAATATAATAGAATCTATAAAATTGTGGTCATCTGTTCCAATATGCCTAGATAGTGAAGGGGCTCAAATTAGAAATCAAGACATGATTAATGAGTCTGTGGTTTTTACAAAAGGTGATCATGTTAATATTCATAAGAGTAATACAATAGGCGATAGTGAAAATATATCATTTACACCAAGTAACGTATATCAACAGTTAGATGTTGGAGATTTAATATATGTAGATTTTAATTCTGTTGAGTTAAGGGTAATTCGAAAAGAAAATAATTGTCTTGTGGCGGAGGTTGTTTCAGGAGGGACTGTTGGGAGTAATAAAGCTGTGAATGTCAATAAAGAAGTTGACCTTGATCCGGTAACAGAAAAAGATATTCAAGCATTCAATATAGGGAAAAAGATGGGGATTCTAAATTACTCTCTTTCTTTTACTAATTCAGCAGATGATGTAAAATTAGTTCGCAAAATAATAGGGAAAGAAGCCAATCTTATATCAAAGATAGAAAGTATAAAGGGTGTGCTAAATTTGGATCAAATACTGCCATTAGTTGACCAGATACTTATCGATAGAGGCGACTTATCTCGAGAAGTGGTTATTGAAAAGATACCATTTATCCAAAGACGCATTATTTCTAATGCTCGGTCGAAACATGTTCCGGTTTTTGTAGCGACTAACTTATTAGAATCTATGATTAATGTAGATACACCCACTAGAGCAGAAGTTAATGATGTTGTCAGTACTTTATTGATGGGTGCTGATGGTTTAGTTTTAGCTGCAGAAACTGCAATTGGAAAGTATCCAATTGAAGCAGTAAAGATGATTCAATCATTAATTAAACAACTAGACCGCTGGACTCCAGAGTCATCATCGAAAGATATAATTTTCGACTAATTTATTATATGCTTTTAATAAAAGTTGTATAAATGGATACTATTAAAAATCCAAATATTTTTTGGTTAACTGGCATGTCTGGTTCGGGCAAAACAACACTTGCCAACGATGTCAAGGAAAGATATGAAAATTGTGGCTTATCTGTTAGAATTATAGACGGAGATGTTATAAGGAATGACGATAAAAGTAAACTTGGCTTTGGGTATGAAGATGTAAAAACGAATAATTTACGTATTGCAGGCATATGTCTTGATATTTGTAGTACTTTTGACATAGTAATTGTTCCTGTAATTAGTCCTTATGATAGTATCAGAAAAGAGGTGAGAAGAGTTTTGTCTCCGATTTTTCATTTAATTTATCTGGATTCAGATATCGAATCATTAAAATTAAGGGATACCAAAGGTTTATATGCCTCTGCAGATAGAGGTGAAATTACTGACTTAATAGGTTACTCAGAACGCAATCCATATGAGACTCCTCTTAATGCAGATATTGTTATTGGTACTGGAGTTAACTCCTCTCTAGACGAATCTAGAGAAAAACTGTTTAATTATGTAGATTGTGCTATTAATTATAAATAGACTTAAGTTAACTCAAACCCAATCTCAATTCCAAAATATATTTATTTACATCAATAAAAAATAATAATTGGCTATGCCAGAAATTTTAGATACATATTTTATAGTTCTTATCCTTGTTTTATTCAGTATAGTTCAGTCGATATTTGGGGTTGGGTTACTACTTTTTGGGACTCCAACGTTATTGCTTTATGGCTACTCATACGAAACAACTTTATGGATTCTTTTGCCTGCTTCAATTCTAATATCTTTTGTACAAGTTATTTCCAATTACAATCTTGTTAATTCTAAAAGGGAAGTTTATTTTTTTACTGTACCTACACTCATGGTCTCTCTGGCCTTTATTATTATGAACGATAATTTAGTTGATATTGGAAAGATAGTGGGCGCTGTCTTGTTATTTATCGGCGTGATGAGACTTTCTAGTACTCTAAAAAGATTTATAAAAATTATCATCAACAAAAATATTAATTTATATTATTCGGTTATGGGCATGGTACATGGCATATCAAATATGGGAGGAGGATTATTATCTGTATTGATGTCAACAACTTACAATGAGAAGGACACCATTCGAACGAATATAGCATATGTTTATCTAATATTTAGCGCATCTCAATTGATTGTTTTGATGTTTATAAGTCAAAGAGGCTTTCAGTATTTTAATATTTGGTTTGCTCTTATTGCATTATTAGTCTATTTTTTGATTGGAAATACACTAGCAAAAGGCATCTCTAATAATAAATATCATTTACTTATTACAGCATTGATATTAGCATATGGAGCTGCATCATTTTCTGACATATGGATATAATGCAAAACACCATGCCTCAATTAGTCAAAATATAAGCATCCTATGTTACATAGCTTAGGAAATATAATTTTCGGTAGATGTTAAGTATATGAGTGATAATCAAGAACTTCAAGTTAAGATTTTCGATATGCCAAACGTGCCTTCTACTCTGAAATGGGTTATAAATGATGATAGAATTAAAAAAATACTTATAAAAATAAACAGTAATCATCCCTTAGAGGGCTATATTAAAACAAATCAAACGAAAGTTTCTTGGATTTTATTGATTTACGTAATGCCATTTATTAGAGTTATTTTCTATTATTTAAAACAGTTTTTTGTTAGCGGCAATAAAAATCAAAAAACGATAACCTCTCTAATTCTGAATTCAGGTCGTGGATATGATACCAATAATATTCAAAAAGTTTTTCAGATCAATACTAACGAAATGTATTTAATTTATGCATTTAGTCGGACTGATTATATGAAATATGAGAAGTTGAGTATTTTTATCCTTTTAAGAAACCTAGCCAAAGCCATTGCTGATTACAAATCTGTTTTAACAATGAAATTTCCAGACGAAATTATAGGTATTTTGTATGGTAATACGGCAAATATTTCAGTTTTTACGTATTTAATTTCGTTTTTTCAACAACTTAAGGAGAAGCATCCAGGTTGTACAGTTTATTCAGTTGGAGCGATACTTCCTTCTCATGCGGCAATATTATCCGAATTTAAAACGATTAATATTTACCACGGCTTGATGGAAAAAATTAATTTAAGTACTTATCCAGAATATGATTCAGTTTATGTTTATAGTTATGATGAAAGAAAGTACTTGATAGATACTGGAATAAAATCTAAAGTACTAATTTATCCAATGATGACAGCAGAAAGTCATAAAAATATTGCTATTTTCTTTATGCCTGCTATTGGAAGCCATAAAATTGACTGGAGTGTATTCTCAGAGAGTTTTTCAAGTCTCACTAAATTATTTAAAACCTTTGATTGCGATGTATATATTAAAGTCCACCCATTAGCCAAAGCTTCCAAAAAGTTTTCTAAAGAATATAATCTACAGCCATATAATTGGGATGAAATATTTGACCTCTCTAATTTTAAATATGTTGATGGATCTGACGGGGCGTCTATTATTAACAAATTAAAACCTAATTTTGTTATTAGTTGGGCTAGTACAGCTTTGTGTGAGGCACTTAATATGGGCCTGATACCCATTACTTTGTGGGATACTCGTTGGGATGCCTCGGAGTCTGTTTATCCAATTAATAAAAGAGCACTATTATGGCCATCAGAAATGGAAATTATTCAAGACCTGCTTGAGGATAAATCTATATATGATGATGTAGTAGAAATGTTAAAAACTAGATAATGAGATGCGTTTTTTATCGAGAATTAGTCAATCTGAAAGAAATAGATTTATGTAAGATAGTGCTCATATCTATATATTGATTTATTGTGCTATTATTCAAATTGTTTGCTTGTTGCCATGAGCCTACTATAACTAAATTTTAAAAATCTAACATTGTTTTAATGCTAGGTTAGTTTTTGAGTAAACTGTATAAAGTGTATTTATTAGCTCTAAGACTTTGTAAATAATTCCGTGTAAAACCCTATCTCCATATTTATAATAAAAGCAAGTCTATTTATTTAAATTCATATGATTAGCTCTATAAATATACGTTTTGATTTAGTTAATTTAAAAAGTTGTCAGAGGTTTTGGGGTGGTAAAGTACTCCCCCATCCAATAACAAAACTTGGCTTTAGATTTCTGATAATATCTGATCCAGTGCCTATGCTATCAATATATTTAACATCTAAAACGTCCAAAATGTCTTCCCAATTACATGGAGACAATTCATATTCACTTATAAGCCGAGGGATAAACGGGTGGTTGTCGATATTATTTCTGGAAATAGTGAATATGAAGACGTGTTAAATACCTTGGTAAATAGTTAATGGCAGATAAAATCTCCTTATTATGCATTTATCTTATTGAAATATGAAATATGAAATATGAAACTAGTGATAATTGTGATAGCGACCCAATATTGCTAGAGTGCAAAAATGTATTGATTATAATTGACTCATTGGGCTATGGAGGAGCCGAAAGATTATTGGTGTCACTATTAAAATATATCCATAATATAAAGAATATTAAGGTTGATGTAGTAACACTATATAGGGATTCATCATTGAAACCAGAGCTTACTATGATGGGAATAAATGTGATTGAACTTAATATTAAAAATAGATGGTCATTATTTATAACGACAAATAAAATTAGAAACATCTTAGATGGAGATAACTATGATGTTATATGGGGCAACCTTTTTTTTGGAAATATTTATACTGCATTAGTTAAATATTTTTTTCCAAATATAAAGACTATATGGACATTGCATTCAGCTGGAACAAGTGATGGGTACAATCTATCGTTTCGCCAATTGATGAGCCACAAGGTTCGCTCATTATTAGAGCTATATCTTGGTAATAAATTTGTAGATACTATGGTTGCAGTTTCTCAGTCAGTCGCTGTGGAATATACAAAAAGAAACAAATGGAGAAATATTGAGATAATATATAACGGTGTCGATTTTTTAAATTTTCCTAGTCCAATTGACAATCAAAAGAAATCTAAAATACGTAAACAGTACGAAGTATGTGATAAAGATTTTTTAATTGTAACCCCTGGTAGATACGCCCCAGAAAAAGGACATAGTGTCATTATAGATGCTCTTGATATTTTGAAATCTAAATATAATCTTAATATTTTCTGGATAGCAGTAGGTAGCGGCGAGTTGAAAAAAGATATACAAAAAATATTATTAACCAGAGGGTTGAATAATAGAACAAAGCTTCTAGACAGTGTTCAGCATTCTATATTGCTTCGTTTAATGCAATCCTCAGATTTAGTTGTTATTCCCTCAATTAGAGAGCCATTTGGTATAGCCGCTGTTGAGTCTATGGGGTTAGGTGTGCCAACAGTTACATCATATGTTGATGGTTTGATTGAAGTAGTTGGAAGTAGCGATCCAATAGATGATATTGATCCTGGAGACGATATAAAGTTGGCAGACACCATAGCTTTGTTAGCTAGTGATTCGTTATTAAGGGGTAAGTTGATTGAAGTGAGGAGTAAAAGAGTTAGGGAATTATTCGATATTCAAAGATCTGCCAGTAAGTGGGTGGATATTTTATGGGAGTAAGAAGTATGAGAAAGATAACCTTGTGTCCTTTGTGTTGTGGCTCAAAAAGAAAAAATTTTTTTGTTTTTCCATATACTACGCTTTGGGACAATCAAAGGTGGAATTATGTCCAATGTTCTGAATGTCAAACTGTTTTTGTGGATGTTGCACCCAGTAATAAACAAATAGGAAAAATGTATGAAGGTATTAATTATCATGACATTCATTATTCTATTAAGAATGATGAATGTCAGACTTCGTACGAAGTTCCAAAGGCTTTAAAAAATGCAAAACCAAAAGGAAGAGTTTTAGACTTTGGCTGTGGGCATGGACAATTTATTAAGAGCTTAATTGAAGATGATTATGAGGCGTTTGGTGTAGAGCATGACAAGAAAGTACGTCAGATTGCAGCCAAAGAGACAGGATGTATTGTTTCTGATTTCAATTGGTTGTTAGAATCTGGCATAAAGTTCGATGTTATTTATTTGGGTGATGTGCTTGAGCATATATATAATCCAAGTGAGATGCTACAATCTTTAAGATTATTGCTTAAATCTGATGGTATTTTTTATATAACTGGACCATTAGAGCGTAATATAAATTTGGTTTTTTTATTATCTAATTTTTTTGGATATCTAAAATATTTAAGATTTGGAGGTAGAATATCTAATTCTTTTCCGCCATATCATCTTTGGATGACAAGCACCTCTAGTATGAGAGACTTTTTTAATAAAACAATGAAATTTGAAGAGGTATACTACTCTGTAGTTGATTCTGGATGGCCTTATATTAATACATCGGGACATTGGTCTTTAAAATTATTTATTAAGCACATTGTAGGCCTTATTTCTATAGTTGGCTCTCTATTATTTAAGGATACTGGCAATAGATTTTTTGCTATATACAGAGTGCTAGAGAGAGTAGTTAAATTAATATTTAATGCAAAAAAAGGAAAAAATATGAAAGCTGTTATATTAGCAGGTGGATTTGGTACTCGAATCAGCGAGGAAACTGATAATATTCCAAAGCCAATTCTTTGGTATATTATGAAGATGTATTCTGCTCATGGCATAACAGATTTTGTTATTTGCTGTGGTTATAAAGGATATGTAATCAAAGAGTATTTTGCTAATTATTTTCTCCACATGTCTGATGTCACTTTTTGTATGAAAGAAAATACGATGGATGTACATTATAAACGCGCCGAACCATGGACAATTGCCTTGGTTGATACAGGCGAAGGAACAATGACAGGTGGATGGATTAGCTGAGGTTGTTGTTGACAGTGTTGGCGTTAAGGTCAAGCCAAACGATAGTAAAGAACTCTCAGAGGCTATTCTTACTTTACTACAGAATGAAGAAAAGAGGCTTAATTTTGCTAAACTTGCGAAAAAATATGCTTGTGAAAATTTTGATATACAAATTTCTGCTGATAAATGGACAAAAACCATCATACAGAGTAAAAATGTTTAATTTATATTCTGTGTAAATAATTATGGATTACAGTCAGGTTAGGCCTCTAGTTTCAATAATAATTCCTTGTTATAACTACGCGAATTATATCAAGAAATGCATTGATAGTGCCCTTAGCCAAACTTATGAAAATATTGAGGTAATTGTTATTGATAACGGTTCAACTGACGAAAGTTTATCAATTATTAGAGAATTTGAAAATAATAATAAAGTTAGAATTTTCAAATTTGATAAAAATACACCACCTGGAAAAAAAGGATCAGTTGTTAGCTATGCCATCAATAAGTCTAAAGGTGATTATATTTCTATACTATATGCAGATGACTGGTATTTACCAAACAAAATAGAAAAACAAGTTAACTTATTTAATAAATCTCCAGGCTCAGTCGGAGTTGTTTATTGCCATGGCTATCGTTATTATGAATCAACGGGAAAGACTGAAGAATGGAAGATGGGGTCTGTGCGCGGTTTTGTATTTAAAGATTATTTATCAAGCGGTGATATTGTAATTCCAATTTCTCCACTTATAAGGAAATACTGTTACTACATAATTGGTGTGGATAATGACTGGACAGGTTCAGAATATGACTTTTTTGTTATGAGCCAATATGTTGACTTTAATTATGTTGATGAATTTCTTGTTGTAATGAGAGACCATAATAATAATGATGGAAAAAATACCTCTTCAGTGTATGAAAGAGTTCAACGATATAATGCTCAGGCATTGCTCAATACAAGCACAATTGCCAGAGTTGGTAGAAGGCTAATAAATAAAAGAATTGCAAATAATTATTTGATTTTTGCATTGGATTTTATTGCAATAAAAGACTTTAAAATGAGTAGGGATGCGATAATTAAGGCCATATCAATGGCTCCACACTACATTATTAAACCTAGAGTTATAGTTGCACTTCTTTTGTCATTTCTACCTGTTGATTTGTCTACAATGATCTATTCTAAAATTAGATCTAATTAGTTAAAGTTTAGTTTTTAAAAAGCATGTTTATGATAAGAGCTAGAAGTATTGTAAGTTTTTTTTTGTTAATTTAATGGAAGGACAATAAACAATGAAAGCAGTTATTTTTGCAGGTGGTTTTGGTACTCGTATCAGTGAAGAGACTGATAATATTCCGAAACCAATGATTAGAATTGGACATAAGCCAATTTTATGGCACATCATGAAGACATATTCATCATACGGAATCAACGAATTTATTATTTGTTGTGGTTACAAGGGGTATATCATCAAGGAATATTTTGCAAATTATTTTCTGCATATGTCCGATATAACTTTTAATATTAAAGAGAATCAAATGGAGGTTCATCAGGAACGTGCAGAACCATGGACAGTTACTCTAGTGGATACTGGCGAAGAAACCATGACCGGCGGCAGATTGAAACGTGTAGAGCAATACATAAAAAATGATGATGTATTTTGTCTTACTTATGGCGATGGTGTTAGTGATATTAATATTAATAAGCTTATTGAACATCACAAAAAACATAAAACCCTTGCAACACTTACAGCAGTTTATCCTCCGGGACGTTTCGGTTCATTAGATATTTCTAATGGGAAAGTTGCTACCTTTAAAGAGAAGCCTAAAGGAGATGGTTCACGTATTAATGGAGGTTTTTTTGTCCTTTCTCCAAAAGTAATTGATTTAATAAAAGATGATGCAACAGTATGGGAACAAGAGCCAATGGAGATTTTAGCCAAACAAGGGGAAGTGTCCGCATTCGAACACAATGGATTCTGGCAACCTATGGATACTTTACGCGATAAAAATTATCTTGAAGAGTTGTGGTTAACTAATGAAGCGCCTTGGAAGATTTGGTAGTGGATAAGAATTTTTGGAAAGGTAAAAGAGTCCTTGTAACTGGCCATACAGGCTTTAAAGGGAGTTGGCTTTCACTCTGGCTCCAGAGTCTGGGTGCTGAAGTAATTGGAGTGTCACTTGATGTACCATCAACTCCAAGTCTTTACGAGCAGGCTAATGTCTCAGAAAATATGATAAGTTTGAGAGAAGACA
>Ga0257123_1002331_pt1 | contig 10276 bp, 9 predicted proteins | sample SI106_135metaG_FD_190185 | JGI IMG/M metagenome (GOLD analysis project Ga0257123, IMG submission 190185) | Marine microbial communities from Saanich Inlet, British Columbia, Canada - SI106_135 | ecosystem: Environmental > Aquatic > Marine > Inlet | place: Canada: British Columbia | collected...
AATGAAATAATACTATTAGATGCAGATGCAGAAGGCAGCAAAAAAGGTTTTAACTTTGAAGTTTTCAGATTTGTAAACTTTCCCATGGATAGAATATTAATCTCAGGCGGGTTAACAAAGTTGGATATTAACAAAGCAAAAAAAATGAAATTGGCCGGGGCCTCCCTTGACAACATCACTCTGCATTCGGAATTCTCTATTAAAGAATTAAGATGAATCAGTGTATTCAGTGTTTGGACGATATTAAACATCCTATGGGTCAAATTATAAATGACTCCGGATTATGCACTGGGTGTTTGACGCATAAAGAGAAAGATTTTATTGATTGGGATAAAAAGTGGAGCGCCCTTGAAGAAAAATGTCGAAATGTATTGAAAAAAAGCAAAGCAAAGTATGATTGTATCGTTCCATTAAATGCTGATGCTGAAGATTACTATGTTGTAAAAAATGTCTTAAAGTTAAACTTAAGACCTTTACTGGTTTATGTGAATAATTACTTTGGAACTGATTTGAGTTGGCGTAATTTGCACAATTTAGAAACACATTTTGATCTGGATTTAATAACCTTTAACCCAAATATTGTTGATTATAAAGAAGCTGTTAGAACATCTTTGAGAAAATTTAATTCAATTTATTGGCCATATCAAGCTATTAAGACAGCATACCCGGTTAGATTGGCATTAGAGATGAAAATTCCCTTAATAATATGGGGTGGACTTCAAGCTACTGAGCAAACTGGAAAATTTTCACACCACGATATGGTAGAAATGTCAGGATGGTCAAGAATTCAGCACGATTTGTTTTGTGTCAATGAGAAAGATTTTTTTGGATCTGGCGCTCAGATATCTGAGCGCAATCAATATCATTATCTCTATCCAGAAATAAAAAAAACAAGTCAAATAACAGGAATTTATTTAAGTAATTATATTAGATGGGATCCATGGAAACAGAATCACGATATGATTAAGTATGGTTTTTCTCCCGAAAGAACCAATTATACGTTTGATCAGTTTGAGAGAGTAGGCTCGAGTGTTTTTTATAAAATACATGATGTCTTAAGGTATGAAAAGTATGGTTATATAAAAGTGAGAGATCAATTAAGCAGAGAAATTCGACATGGGCGCATTACAAAGAGTGATGCTTATATGTTATATGATAATTTTTTATCTAATAAAGTTGATATAAATCCATTTTTTAAATGGCTCGGGTCCAGCAAAACCGGTGCTGATTTATTTATTCGTAACAGGCTTGTGAAAAGTTCATGTTTAATTGGAAGTGACACAAAAAATATTGATTTTAATATTAAGTTTAAATATTCGTTTTTTTCAAATGGAATTGATGCAAAAGAATATTTTTTAAACTATTATAAAGGAGTGTGAGAGTGTTAAATAAGAGCTCATTTGTTGAGATATCAAAAAATAATAAGCCTGTTGTATTGTTTGATTCTGGAAATATTGCATCTAAAACTATTGCAAAAATGCAAAACAACAATAATATCGCTCAAAGTATAAGTCGTAAAGGCAATTGTTGGGACAATGTAGTAATAGAGTGCTTCTTTAGAAGTCTCAAGACTGAAAGGTTAAATTACCAAAGTTTTGCAAACCACTATGAAGTGGTGCAAAATGTAGAAAGTTATATTTACTTTTATAACTACAAAAGGATTCATTCAGCGATTGGGTATATGACACCTGCTCAGAAGATGGCTGAATTGGAAAAAGTGGCTTGAAATGTGTCTAAGATTAACGGGCCACTACAGTGCTGTGGCTAGATCATTAGCTTGTTTGGGTCGATAACCTTTTTTACCGGTGTTACGTTTAATCTCTCTAGCAATAGTAGCGGGGCTTCTTTTTAGTAATTTGGCTATGGCTACTTGCTTCATGTTAATTTGTAAACAGCTTTTATCTGGTATCGTTCGTCTTTAGTCAGTTGTTGATAGTGCATTGCAATTTCCTGTGGTAAGAAAATAGCAAAGTTTATTACAACTGGCTATTTAATTACAAGTAAAATTGCACTTGTTATGCGAATTAAAGACATATTATATGGAAAATATTATTAAGTATATTTCATCAAGGGTTGATTCTATTGGAACTAAACACAAGGACTATTGGATTGTTTCAAGTGTATTGTTACTACTATTCTCAGCTATAATTCTTTTTCGATATCCTGACTTAATTCTTTTCCCAAGATTTTGGGCTGAAGAGGTTATTTATTTTGAAACTTTTTTCCATGGAAATAGTTGGCTGTTAGGATTTGATAAATTAGTTTATCCATCGTATTATAATTTTCTATCAAGATTGGCAGGTTTTTTTGCTAGTTTAGTTGGATTAGAGTTTGCACCTATAGTGACGACCATTGTAGGTTTTTTGGTATTAATAGCACCTATTGTTATTATTTTTATGACTGATTCTAGGTATTGGTCTAGATTGAAGGATAGAATAGTGCTTTCGTTATTCTTAATTTTCTCTTGTAGTACTGGAGAAATTTGGCTAAATTCAACTAATTTACATTTTATTCTCCCTATAACCTCTTTTTTGATTTTGCTAGATGACAACCTGTCAAGCAAAGTAAAAAAGCTTTTCTATTCATTGTTAATAGGTATAGGGTCATTGACTGGACCTATTACGTTATTAATGTCCCCATTATTTTTTTTAAGATATTTGTATACAAAAAATAAACAGTACGCTATATATTGTTCTATATTGTTTGTTTTTGGATCGCTACATGTTGCTTATTATCTAATCAATAAAGATCTTGGCATGATGGCCACTAGTAGATTAGGTATCAATACTGGAAGTAGTGAACAGGCCATAAGTATGATTTCTAATAATGTTATTTTCCCTCTTTTTGGATATTTTTCATCAATAGTATTTAGAACATTTATTGGTATTGTAGATGTAGGTATAGAAAATACTCCATATTTAATGTATTTGAATAATAGTTTACCAACTGTATTGTTTGAGTTTGTTGAGTCTGTATTTTCTTTTTTTCATGAGGCAGGATTGATTATTAAGGTAGTTGTTTTTCTATTACTGAGTGTTTTTATTTATTTTCAATTTAAACGATCTAGTGCTGATAGTAGGCTATTTTTTATATTTCCATTTATTTACCTTTCGGTTGCAACGTCATTGCTTTCTCTTGGAGGAATAGGAGGATTTCGATATTCGTACATTACAGGTTTTATATTATTGTTTTACCTATATAATCAAATGTCAACTACCAAGATGGAACATGAAAAAAAATACTTAAGGTATGTTTTGACAATTTCTATAGTGGTCGGAATACTGGAGTATCATCCACGTATGATTAGCTATACTTCTAATGATTGGCCAATTTGGAAGGAAGAGGTTGGCTTGTGGAGGTCTGATAGCGAGCATAATCCACTTATTTGGCCATCTGTAAAAAAATCTAATGGGCTATGGCCAAAAAGAACATCTATTTGGTATGTCGATCTAAATAAGCCCCGTTACTGGAATGAGTATGGTAACCGAAGATTTAGCGTAGAAGTGGAAAAGTATTTTTCTGATGGAATTTAGCTACAAATATTTAAATCAATATTTAAATATTTTTTTTAATGGAGTTTACTTATTAAATGTGTGGATTATTTGGAGCGTTATATTCTGATTTACCTTCTAAAGATGTAAATATTTTTGTTAAAAAATCTTTACTAGGATTGAATCATCGTGGTCCAGATGGTAATGGTGTTTGGACCAAGGATACTGATAGAGTTGTTTTAGGCCATACTAGGCTGTCTATTTTAGATTTAACAGAAGCAGGGCACCAACCAATGGAGTCCGCATGTGGTCGTTATGTTTTAACTTTCAACGGAGAAATTTATAACCATCTTTTATTAAGGAAGGATCTTAATAACGCGGGACACCTTATAAATTGGCGCGGCCATTCTGATACTGAGACTTTATTAGCTTGCTTTGTTTTTTTTGGAAAAGAAGAAACATTGAAAAAAATTAAAGGGATGTTTGCTATTGCATTGTGGGATAAATCAAAGCGCTGTTTGTTTCTAGCACGTGATAGGTTTGGTGAAAAACCATTGTATTACGGCTGGAAAAATAATTCTTTTTTGTTTGCGTCAGAACTTAAAGTATTTAGTTATTTTAAAGGTGAATGCAGCCAAGTAGATAGGAATGTGTTGTCACTGTATATGCAATTTATGTATGTGCCAACGCCTTATTCTATTTACAAAAATATTTATAAATTGGAGCCAGGGTCTTTTCTACAAATATCACAAGTGGATAGACACTTTGCCCCTAATCAAATTCCATTTTCACCATTTTCCATGAAAAATTTTCATATTAGTCGATGGTATGACTTGTATTCTGTCGCTAGAAATGGTATTGATAATTTAATTATAAATGAAGATAAGGCTATTGATGAACTTGAAAGTTTACTGCTAGGTTCAGTAAAAGAACAGTTAATTTCAGATGTGCCTATTGGCGCATTTCTTTCTGGAGGGGTAGACTCTTCAATTATTGTTGCTCTAATGCAAAAAATAAGTATGAATCCCGTAAAGACATTCTCTATTGGATTTGACGATGAATCTTATAATGAAGCGCACTATGCCAAAGCTGTAGCTCAACATTTAGGAACCGATCATAATGAATTGTATGTATCCCCTAATGACGCTATATCGGTAATCCCTAAACTACCTAATTTATATGATGAACCATTTGCAGATAGTTCACAGATACCAACATTTTTAGTGAGTCAATTAACTCAACAAAAAGTCACAGTTTCATTATCTGGAGATGGTGGCGATGAATTGTTTGGTGGCTATAACCGCTATCTCTGGGTTAAGCCTTTGTGGGATAAATTCCAATGGCTGCCATTAAATATTAGAAAAACAATAGGAAGTAGTATACATTTATTACCAGTATCTAAATGGGATTCAATAGGAAAATTATTACCAAACAAGTATAAATCAACATTATTTGGTGAAAAAATGTATAAAGTAGGTAGTCGTTTGAAAAACATTGAATCTTTAGATGCTCTATACTTTAGCTTTGTGGCTGAAAAATATCAAAATTTAGACGTAGTTATAGGTAAAGATAAGGCCTTATTAAAAACAAAGTTAGATGAGGATAACCTTGTATTGAATTGTTTGGATCCAGAGCATCGCATGATGCTTTGGGACAGTATGACATATTTAACTGATGATATTTTGACTAAAGTGGATCGTGCTTCTATGGGGGTAGGTCTTGAAACTAGAGTTCCTTTTTTAGATCATGAGCTCGTAGATTTATCATGGAGGATTCCATTAAATATGAAAATTAGAAATGGGACAAGTAAGTGGGTACTTAGGCAATTACTATATAATTATGTTCCTCGTGAATTAATAGAGAGGCCTAAAGCAGGGTTTGCTATACCTATTGGAGTTTGGTTGAAAGGCCCTCTTCGTGATTGGGCGGAAGACTTGTTAAGTTTTCAACAGATAAAACTGGACGGGTATTTTGATGCAAATTTAGTAAGGACAAGATGGAATGAGCACTTATCAGGACAATATGTATGGACAAATTTTTTATGGGCGGTATTAATGTTTAACTCTTGGTTGGGGCACAATAAATGATTGCATATTGGCCACTCTTGACTATTCCTATTTTTGCTTTATTTAGCCAGGTCACCCTCGAAAAAAGATTGCAAATAGTTATACTCAAATTTGTTGGATTATTATTCATACTTTTTATCGGATTTAGGCATGTAGTTGGCGGTGATTGGATTCCATATATTCAAATATTTAATGAAGTTAAAAATATTCCAAATTTGGAATCCTTATTTTTAATTGCACTAATGAATGATATTGGTTATGTAATGTTAAATTATTTTGTAAATAGTGTAGAAGGGAATATTTATGTTGTTAATTTATTGAGCGCCTTTATTTTTGTTTACGGTCTTTGGAAGTTCATTCTCTCGCAAGAAAACCCTTGGCTGGTATTATTAATAAGCATTCCATTTTTAATTTATATTGTGGCTATGGGATATACAAGACAATCAATTGCAGTTGGATTAATATTTGCTGCCATAGTAAATTTACAAGAACAAAAAAAAACATGGTATTGGATTCAGCTGATGCTCTCAGTATTCTTTTATAAGCCGGCAATTATATTTTTAATGTTAGGGATTTTTTCTATGGATATAAGTACATTTAAAAAATATACAGCAGTGTTGATTTTTTCCCTTGTTTCTTATTATTTGTTGAGTGTTACATTTGGAAATTTGGTGAATTCATATGTGGACTTGAGTAAAGAGCACATGGTTAGTTATGGAGCTGTTCCTAGGGTGTTAATGAATGCCATACCAGCATCTATATTATTGTTAAATTTAGAAAAACTTCAAATTCCAGAAAGCACGAAAAAACTATTTATTTCAATGTCATGGCTTATACTATTAACTACCGTTTTTGTGTTTTTTAGATCAACTCCAGTTGACCGCATTCAAGTGTTTCTTATGCCAGTTCAATTGTTAGTTATGAGCAGAATAGCGTTCTTAGTAAGGCCAGTATATATTAAACAGTTTTTTATAGTAGCAACTGTGGTTTTATACATTACCATGTTGATTGTTTGGTTAAACACAGCTAAAACTAGGCATGCTTGGATTCCGTATGATAATATTTTGATGTACTTATAATGCATGAAGAACAATACGCTGCATAAGATCTGGAATATACTAGACTCTGTTCAGAGAAAGAATACAATAAAAATTTTATTTTTAGTTGTAATTGGTGCTTTTTTAGAAATGATAAGTATTGGATTGATTTTTCCAGTTGTAAGTATTTTTATTAAAAGTAGCAATAGTATAGAAGAGCCCCCAGAAACCATTCCTTTATTTATGGACATAGCACATGAGGTGTTTGGTAATAATGACTTTTACATTATATTGTCAATCTTAATAAGTGCATTTATTTTTAAAAATATTTTTTTATCTTATTCTGTTGTTAGGCAGTCTAAACATGTATTCAATGTAAGTTCAAACTTATCTGTTAAGTTATTCTATATTTATTTACATAAACCTTTTATTGATTTGATTAAATATGACAGTTCAACCATTATTAGGAATATTGTTAATGAAATTAATGTACTGACAAATTCAGGCTTACTAGCAGGACTTTCTCTGATTGTAGAATTATTTGTTCTGGTCGGATTATTTGTTCTGTTGGCAGTTATTAGCCCTATTGGAGTTTTGTTAATAACTAGTATTGTTGGTGGTTCTGCATATATTTTTTATATGATTACTAAAAAAATGTCTAGAAAATATGGGAAAAGAAGGCAGTATTACGAGGGGCAAAGAATTAAAAATGTAAAACAGGCATTTTTAGGCATTAAAGAAATTAAATTAAATATGCATGAGGTTATCACAATTGACGAATACAGAAAGAATTGTTTGGCTGTGTCAAGAGCTGCTAGCAATCATCATATACTTCAACAATTGCCACGCCTTTGGTTAGAATTTTTTATTGTAATCGCATTATCATTATCATTATTGGTAATTGTTTTAAGCAATCAAAACCCTATTAACTTTATTCCAGTAATTGGTGTTTTTTCTGCAGCAGCATTTAGACTAATTCCATCATTTAATAAAATTTTAAATTCAGCTTCTAGTCTTGGATATATTTCATCTATTGTAGATATTTTAAATAAAAATATTATTTCAATAGGTAATACAAAAGAAGAGAGTCTTGTCAAAGAGGTTGTTTTTAAAAAAGAAATTTTAGTTGATGGTATAACCTGTAATTACAATAAAGAGAATCTAGTGCTATCTAATTTAAATATGATTGTGCCATTTGGATCTATCATTGGAATTGTTGGAAATAGTGGATCTGGAAAAAGTACATTAATCAACAATATCACTGGACTATTGCGTCCTACCAAAGGAAAAATTTATGTTGATGGTGAGGATATATTTAAAAATTTAGCTGGATGGAGGAAAATAATAGGTTACGCCCCCCAAGAAGTTTTTTTAATTGATGACACAATATCTAATAATATTACGTTTGATAAGACAAATAATGTAACTACCAATGATAAAAAAATTAAAAGTGCGCTTGATGCGGCACAATTAACTGAATTTGTTAATAGTTTGCCAGATGGATTGAATACTATTGTTGGTGACAATGGTATATTACTGTCAGGAGGACAGCGACACAGAATAGCGCTAGCTAGACTCTTTTATTCTAACCCTCTTGTATGGATATTAGATGAGGCAACATCTAAACTTGATTCTGAGATAGAGGGTAGAATTTTGAAAAGAATACAGTCCTACAAGGGTGTTAAAACTGTAATTATAATATCCCATAATTATAATGTTATGAGTTATTGTGATACAGTTTACAGGCTTGAAAATAATCAAATAACTGTAATTTAATATAAACATGATAAAGGTATTTTTATATGGAGGAGAAGGGATAGGGTCGTCAATTGATGATAATATGGTTTATTTAAAGAATATGCTTGCTACTAGGGAGAATATAAAATTAGTAAAAACCCCTTTATTTGCTGATATAGTTCATATTGTATGGTGGAATCAATTTAAAAAAATAAAGAATTTTAAGAGGATTTCAACCGCAAAATGGATAGCAGTTGCCTCAAATGAAATTCAAGATAACAATAAAGATTTTGTTGAAGCAGAAAATATAGTAGATTATTGGATTTCCTATAATAAGAAACAACACGAATGGTTTCTAAATAAAAGCCTAAAATCTTTTTTAATGCCGCTATATGTTGATAAGAATATATTTTATTCTAATGAAAATTCTAAAGTAGAAATGGCCAATTCTTTAGGTATTGATATCAATCTGATACAAAATAGAAAACTTATTGGATCATTCCAACGTGACTCAAATGGATCTAATCTTTTTTTGCCTAAGTGGCAAAAAAATCCAGAACTACTTGTTGATATTTTAATTGCCTTAAGAGATAGAGTAGGAGATAAAAATTGGTGTCTTATTCTTGCAGGCCCACGTCGTCACTGGATTTTAAATTCTTGTGTTGAGAATAAAATCCCTTTTGTTTATGTCGGTAAACCACCTAAAGATAATGAAGATGACGTTTCTCTTAATACTTTAAATAAAGATATTATGAGGAAATTATACAATTTGATTGATATATATATTATATCTTCAAAATCTGAAGGCGGTCCAAAGGCGGCAATTGAAGCACCATTGTGTAAGACTCTGACCATCAGTACGAGAGTTGGAATGTCCCCTGATTTGCTAAATAAAGATTGTATCTTTAATTCAATTGATGAGGCTGTTTTTTTACTTGAAAGCCTAATAAAGGATGATCTCAATGTCAATAAAGTTATTAAAGAGAATTATAAAAAAATTTCAAAGATTTGCAGCAAAAGCAATAGGTCTCAATTATTAGAGGAAGTTTATCATTATATTTCTAAAAAATAGGTTGTATTTTTTATATTTTATAACACCCCAACAAATTAAGACAACAATCTTAAATTTCTTATTTCGAACGAGTTAAACTTAACCCAACAATTCGGAGTAACAAATATGAGTAAAAAACGAACAACCTACAGTTCAGCATTTAAAACAAAATTAGTGCTTGAGCTATTACAAAATGAAAGCACTCTGGCTGAGATTGCAGCTAAGCATAATATTCTTCCATAGAACTTAGTGAACTGGAAGAAGGTCTTCCTTGCCAATGCAGAGATTGCTATGGAGTCTTCCAAAGCAGTTAAAGAATACAAAGAAGAGCTTATTAAATCACAAGAGCAGAATGAGCGCTTAACTGCGCTGGTAGGTAAGGTAACTGTAGAGAAGGAATGGCTAACAAAAAAGCTAAAAAGCTTGGGCTCATCTAAACTAAAACAATTAGTTGATCTCAAGCCTAACACAACTCGATCTTCATCTTTTTTGTCTACTTCTCTATCCATTATCACCAGTGTCAATTGCTAGGCATTAACAGAAGTGGCTTGTATTATAAGCCACGAGTTAATCACGCCAAACAAATAATCAAGAATCATATCACCAAGGTGTTTGAACAGATACCCATTTACGGTGAGAAGAAAGTTCATCAACAACTACTTGAGGATGGTGTCAAGGTCAGCTTAAACACGGTAGCTCGCTACCGCCAAGAGCTAGGTTTAAAGGCTGTATTGGCCGTTAAGCAAGTTAATGCCACTATCCCAATCAAAGAGCACAAGAAGTACAGCTATAAGCTATGTAATCCTCCCAAAAATTAACACTCAGTAAAAGTAGAATTTTCTTATAATAAAAACATAAGGAGATTCAAATGAAGACAGCACGTAAATCAGATTC
>Ga0257123_1002354_pt1 | contig 10205 bp, 5 predicted proteins | sample SI106_135metaG_FD_190185 | JGI IMG/M metagenome (GOLD analysis project Ga0257123, IMG submission 190185) | Marine microbial communities from Saanich Inlet, British Columbia, Canada - SI106_135 | ecosystem: Environmental > Aquatic > Marine > Inlet | place: Canada: British Columbia | collected...
GCCACGGCTGCGGCGGGTGGGTCTGCTCTACAGTTCGGGGACGGCCCACCTGGTGCCGGACATCCTGCGGGCGGCGCGCGTCGCCGGAGTGGATGTCTCGGCCCAGGCCGTGCGCCCCACCGACGATGTCGTCGACGCCGCCGTGGGCATGGGTGACCTGGACGCCTTCTGGATGCTGCCGGATCCGGTGGTCTTCAGCCCTCGCAGCCGCAGCGACCTGTTCGCCTACCTGCGCCGCAACCGGGTTCCCGTTCTGGCGCCCACCAGCCGCTTCCTGCAGGGCGCCGGCGGTGCCGACGTCGCCGTGGCGCCGGACCCACATCAGGTGGGACGACAGGCGGCGACGCTGGTCGTGCGCAGCCTGCAGGGCGGGCGGCCCCGAGTCGAGGCGCCGCGCGCCGTGACCCTCTACGCCAAGCGGCGCCGGGGCCTGGCCGACGTTCCCGGCGTTCGGTGGGTCGAGTAACGGACCGATGCGCAGTCTCTGGTTTCGCCTCTTCATCGTCGACCTCGTCGCCGTCGTCGTCGTCGCCGGCAGCGGCTTCGCCGTGTTCTCCGCCGCCTTCAGCCATCAGACGCGCAGTGAGTACGCCGATCGCGGCCGGCAGATCGTCGAGGACTGCGCCGACGACATCGGCCGGGCCTGGGAGGCGGCCGCGGCGGGAGGGTCGCGTTCCCCCGAGCCCCTGTCCTCCGAGATCCTGGCCGCCGCTCTGGGCGGCACCACGCGCTCGCCCGACGTGCTCTTTGTCGAGGTCCTCGGCCCCACGGGGGAGCTGGCGGCCATCAGCGGCGACGTGCGCATGGCCGCCCTGTGTCCGCCGGCCGACGCCGCGGCATCGGACTCGACGACCATGACGCGCCTTGCCTGCGATCCCGAGGTCCCGCTCCTGCTGTTCACCAAGCCCCTGTTCGACCCGGGCACGGCACGGACGGAGGAGTTCCTCTTTGGCCGCGAGGAAGCAGCCGGCGAAGTGCCTGTCGCGACCATTCGCCTCGGCCTGTCGCTGCGGGCCATGGAGCAGCGCATCGCGTCGGTGCGGGGCCGGCTTCTGGGCCTGGCGGGCGGGCTGGCCCTGCTGAGCGCCACGGTGTTGTTCCTGCTGGTCCGGCGGATCGCCCATCCCCTGCGGCGCCTGCGCGAGGCGACGCGTGCCGTCGCCCTGGGCAACCTCGACTACCAGGTGTGCTCCGGTTCGCAGGACGAGATCGGCCAGCTGGGCGATTCCTTCGACGAGATGACGCGCCGCCTGCGTCAGGCGCGGCAGGACCGGGAGCTCCGCGACCGGCAGGAGCAGGCGAGGGTCCGGGTGCAGCGCGCCGTCTGGCAGATGGCGCAACCCGGCGACATCTCCGTGGTGCTGACCGAGTTGCGCACCGCGCTGCGCGAGCAGGAGCTGGACATTCACGAATGCGGCATCAACCTGGTGTCCGGAGCCCAGCGCCTGCTGGGCGACGGCACCGATGACGCGTACAGCCTGGACGTCTCAAGCGGCTGGCAGCCTGCGGCCGGCCATGGTGGCGAGGTCATCGAGCGTATCTGGCGCCAGCAGCGGACCGCCTACCGCCCCGACCTGCGGGCCGAAGACCCCTACGCGGAGAGCGCCAACCTGCTGCAGGCCTTCGGCGTGCCCGTGCGGGCCGTCGTCGACGTGCCCTTCGCCATGGGCACCCTGGCGGTCAACAGCCTGCGTCCGCACGCCTTCCGTCCCGAGCAGATCCAGTTCGTCGAGGAGCTGGCGCGCATCATCGAGGGCGGCATCCTGCGCCTCCAGGACCTCCAGGACCTGCAGACCGCCAGGGACGCGGCGGAGGACGCCAACCAGGCGAAGTCGGCTTTCGTGGCGACCATGAGCCACGAGATCCGCACGCCGATCAACGGCATCATGGGGCTGACCGAGCTGCTCCTGCGCAGTGAGGTCACGGATGAGCAGCGCCAGCGGCTGCAGCTCATCGCCAAGTCCGCCGACCTGCTGACGGAACTGGTCGGCGACGTCCTCGATCTATCCCGCATCGAGGCCGGGCGCACCGAGCTGGAGCTGCAGCCCCTGTCGCTGCGCGAGGTCATCCAGCATGTCATACAGACGCGCACGCCCAGCGCCGAGGACAAGGGGCTGCTGCTGTCGATGGACGTGGAGGACGGCGTGCCGGACGGCTGGCGCGGCGATGCCCTGCGGCTGCGCCAGATCCTGAACAACCTGCTGGGCAACGCGGTCAAGTTCACCAACCGCGGCGAGGTGCGGCTGGAGGTGAGGGCCCGCGACGTGACGTCCACGGGGGCGACTCTCGACTTTGCCGTCATCGACACGGGCGTCGGCATCGCCGAGGATCGCCTGCCCAGGATCTTCGATCCCTTCACGCAGGCCGACCAGTCGATCACCCGCAGGTTCGGCGGCAGCGGCCTGGGACTCTACATCGCCGCTCAGCTGGTGCAGCAGATGGGGGGGCGGATCGAGGTCGTGAGCCAGGAGGGACTGGGCAGCCGCTTCACCTTCTCCCTGCCGCTGGAGCGTGTCGAGATCGCCGAGCCCACCGCCGCCGCCGCGGATGCCGTCCCCGTGGAGCCTTTGAGCGTTCTGCTGGCGGAGGACAACGAGGTGAACCAGCTCGTCGTCGGCGACCTGCTGCGCGGAGAGGGGCACCGGGTGACCGCGGTCGGCAACGGCGCCGAGGCGGTGGCGGCGGCGGTCGCGGGGACCTTCGACGTCGTCCTCATGGACATGCAGATGCCCGAGATGGACGGCATCGAGGCCACGCGCCGCATCCGGCAGCGTGAGGCCGAGACCGGAGACGGTCACCTGCCCATCGTGGCCCTCACGGCACACGCCCAGCCGCAGCACCGCGGCGAGGCCGAGGACGCCGGGGTGGACGGCTACCTGACCAAGCCGCTGCGTGCCGCCCAGCTGTCCGCCGTCCTCGCCGGTCTGGCCCAGGATGCCGCGGCGCCGCCCGCGGATCACGTCGGCGGCGAGGACGATGACGAGCTGGACGGTGAGGCGTGGCTCCGCCTGGCGGCGGTCAGCGACGCAGCCCTGCGTCGCAGCGTGGATCTCTTCGCGACCGACGGTGCACACCGCCTGCAGCAGGTCCGCGCCTGCCTGCGGTCCGGCGACGTCGGGGAAGCGCGCCGGCAGGCGCACGCCCTGAAGGGCAGTGCCCGCGAGTTCGGCGCGCTGCGGCTGGAACGGGCCTGCCAGGCCCTCGAGGACGCCGCCGTCGACGGCCACCTGGACGTGGAGCTGCTGGCACGGGCAGAGTCTGCCTTCGCCGCCGCCGCCGCCGCAGTCGCCGCCCGTCGACCCTGAAGAGCCGAGCTGTCGCCGGCAGACGACACCCGTCGCCGCGACGCCGCCGATTCTGTGAGGCTCTCCGGGTGGGCTACGGCTGGCACGCGCATTGCGATCGAGGCTCCGACGGTCCAGACCCACTCATAACAAGGGGAGAGAGGGTGCGTCGGTATTCCTTCGTCACGATCGCGGGCATCCTGCTGCTGTGCAGAGCGGGAGGCTCCGCCCAGTCCCAGCTGGCGGTGGAGGACCTCTGGGCCATGGATGTTCCGTCCGTGGTCTCCGTGTCCAAGCGGCCCCAGGTCCTGACCTACGCACCGGCCACGGTGAGCGTGGTCACCGGCGAGGAGCTGCGGCAGATGGGCGTGACCCACCTGGCGGAGGCCCTGCGCTACGCCATCGGCGTCGATGCCCGGCAGGTCCACGCCAGCCAGCACGTGCTGGGGATCCGGGGCTTCACCGACACCGGGCACGTCCTGATCACGATCGACGGCAACAACGCCTTCCTCTATCACGCCAACCACATCTTCCTCGACTGGGCACCCGTCGACATCCTGGAGGTCGAGCGGGTCGAGATCGTCCGCGGCCCGGGGTCGGTGTTCCACGGCGGCAACGCCTCCTCGGGCACGATCAACATCATCACCCGTCCGGCGCCGCTCACGCCGCACGCCCGCGTCCGCGTCACCGGCGGCACCCAGGGCACCGCCGGGGTTCATCTCCTGCGCGAGGCGCAGCTTGGCAGCCGGTGGAGTTACCGGCTGTCGCTGGCGGGTCGTCGGGCGGAGGAGTGGACCGAGCCCGACCTGGCGGCCTCGCTGCAGCAGGGCGACCTGCAGCTGGAGGCAGAAGACTACCACGTACTGCAGGGAGGCCTGCGCCTCTTCGGACGGCTGCCGCAGGACCGCCTGCTCAGCGTGGACCTGCGGACGTCGGCGGCGGATCACGTCATCAGTCGCGTGTGCAATCCCGTCACGGTCTTCGCCTCCGTTCGCCTGGAGGGGCGGAAGGCATGGATCCGTGCCTTCCGCAGCGGCCACGACAAGGACTTCTGGGACGGGATCTACACCGTCAGCGACGAGAACGTCGAGATCGAGGCCATGCGCGTGTTCGAGTCGGCGCGGCAGGCTCTCTCCGTCGGCGGCTATGCCAAGAGCACGCGCTACCGGGTCACCGACGAGCAGCGCGGCACCGCCGAGGCCCACCGCGTCTGGGACGTCGCCGTGCACGCCGAGACGCAGTACCGGCTGCGCCACGACCTGCAGCTGGCTCTTGGCGGGCGCCTCGAGCGCTACACCGGACTGGCGCCTCTCGGTATGCTCCGCGCTTCGGCGCTGCACCAGGTCGCCACGGGTCTGGCCCTCCGGGCCACCGTCGCCTCCGGCTACTACCTGCCCTCCCTCCTGCAGAGCACGAACGAGGGCAGGGCCTACCCCCTGGCCCTCGGCAACCCGGACCTCGAGGCGGAAGGCATCCGGATGCTGGAGCTGGCCCTGTCCCTGGCGCCGACCCCCAGGCTGCAGGTGGAGGCCGCCGCCTTCGCCAACCGCGTCACCGACAGGATCGACAACCCGGCTACCACCATGGCGGTCAACGCCGACGGTGTCGTCTGGCAGCGCGGCGTCGAGGCGGGTCTGTCCTATGCCCTGACGCCGGCCGTCACCTGGCACACGAACGGCACCGTCCTACGCGCCGGCCTGCCGCAGGTGGCAGGACCGGACCCCGATCCGGCGTACCGCGTCAACAGCAGGCTGCTGGCACGATGGGGCCCGTGGTCCGGGTGGCTGCAGGCACAGGCCGTGGGCGCCTACGGTGAGCTCTACGCAACCGCCAACCCGGTCTTCGGGCGGATCGGCGCGGCGACGGCACCGGTCTCCGCCTACCGGGTCCTGGACGCCCGCATCGCCCATCGGGCCGGGGCCCTCGAGTTCGGAATCCTGGCGCAGAACCTGCTGCAGGACGACCACTACGAGTCCAACCGACCCGGCGCCGGCGTGCACGGGGCCGATCCGGTGGGCCGCCGCTTCCTGCTGCAGGCCGAGTGGCACCGCTGAGAGGCCACGGCAGCCGCAGAGCCCGCTGCTGCCTGGTCGCCGTCACGGCTCTGGTGCGGCTCGCCGCCGCCGACCTGCCGGCGCCCGGCGCGCAGGTTCGTCTCGTCGCCATCGAGAGCCGCTCGCAGCCGGACAACACGATCGTCATCGAGGCCTTCCAGCGTACGCTCAGCGACGATGGCATCGACGATCGAGACGGGATCTATCGCGACGATTTCGTCGGCGTCGTCATCGACACCTACCGCGACTACAAACGGGCCTACGAATTCTTCGCCAATCCCCACGGGATCCAGGGCGACATGTTATGGCATGCCTCCGGATCAGACGACGACAACGTCGATGCCATCTGGCAGTCACACGGTGGTGAGGATCTCAGCTTCGACGCCATCTGGGAATCGGCCACCTCGATCCAGGATGATCACTGGATTGTCGAGATGCGGATCCCCCTGGAAACGATGAGATTCCCCGACCAGCCAGAGCAGGATTGGGGCATCCACTTCGTTCGCGTCTTTCCGCGAGAGAATCGTTACGAATTCTCCTGGCAACCCATCTCCCAGGACGACAATTCTTTCATGGGGCAGGCCGGCAACCTGCGACTGAGCGTAGAGCGCTCCGCTGTGACCAGCCGGTCTCTTGAGCTGATCCCCTACATCTCCGGCTCCCGCACAGACGTGCTGGAAGGCAATTCCAATGGCAATGGTCGCTGGCGTAATCAGGATGGTGGACCCGCCTCGGAGCGTATTGGTCTGACGGGCAAGTACACGATCTCGTCAGATGCTGCCATCGATTTTGCCTACAAACCCGACTTCAGCCAGATCGAATCAGACGAAGGACGCATCAACGTCAATCAGCCCTTCGCCTTCTTCTACGAAGAGCGGCGACCGTTCTTCATGGAGGGCAGCGATGTATTCCAGGTTGACGCCCGCGCCTCGGGGATGATCCTCGATGTGGCCAATCTCATCTACACGCGCAGCATCAACGACCCCATCGTCGCCGGCAAATTCACGGGCAAGTCCGGACGCTGGACCTATGGCGCCATCTCCGCCTACGACGACAATACACCGCTGATCCTGCCCCTCGCCGATGGCACGATCGTGCGTCGCACCCGGGAGAATGCGTGGAGCAATATCTTCCGGGGTCAGCTGGAACTGGGCGACCAGACACACATCGGTTTCGCCGCCACAGATCGTCGCTTCGATGTGGGTGGCAGCAATACGGCGGCCCTGGTGGAAGGCAGCTGGCGTCTGAATGACAACTACACCTGGTCGGCCCTGGCTGCCGCAACACGTACCGATGAACCGGACGACGAAGGCCTGTCGGCGATCATCCCCGATGTCAGCTTCGAAGTGGACGGCGACTCTCTCACGGCCGACTTCGACGGTGAACAATTCAACGGCTACGTGCTCAAGTCGGCCATCGTGCGCCAGTCACGAACCTGGAACTTCAATCTCAGCTATCAGGATTACTCTCCCGGTTTCCGCGCCGACAACAGCGCCATCTTCTCCAATGATGGTCGGATCGTGCATACGCAGCACACCTACAACATTCACTTCACCGACCATCGGGTTCTCAATTTCATCCGCCCCGGTCTGTATCTGTGGCGCAAATACGACTACGCCGGTGACGTGAAGGACACCGGTATTCGTCCCGGGCTGCTGGTCGCCTTCCAGCACCAGACCTTCTTCAACCTCGGCGGTTTCCTCTACAATCAGGAGAAGTTTGGCGGCATCCCCTTCGATGACGCCCGAACCCTGTGGGGATATCTGGGGACCAGTGCCTTCGAACGCGTCGGTGGTGGCGTCTTCATCAACCGAGGCAAGTCGATCAATCGTTTCGGCTTACTGGGCTCTGCCCACAATCCGCTTGAACTGGTGCCAACCTTCGAGATCAACGGCGATATCCGGCTGCGCCCCAGCGATCAATGGCGGATGGAGAGCAGCTTCAATTCGACCCGCCTGCAGACCGATGCCACCCGCAAGCTGATCGTGCGTCAACGGATTCTGCGGCAGTCACTGCAATACCAGTTCTCACCGCAGTTGTTCGTGCGTTTCATTGGCGAATACAACATGACCCGCCGCGCCATCGACGTGGGCAGCTACAACAGCTCGCAGAACTTCTCGCTCGAACCGATGCTGAGCTACAAGCTCAATCCCTTCACCGTCTTCTACTTCGGTGGCACCATTGGTGGCTACGATGACCCTTACCCGAGTCACGCCGGTCTGAGCCGCACCGACCAGTCCCTGTTCATGAAATTCCAGTATCTGGTCAGCGCGAGTTAGAGGAAATCGAAATTCGGGTGGTCCCACTTCCGGGCCCTCATCCATCTGCAGACCCCTGAACAGATCCAGCACTTCGCCCAACAGGTACAGCAGCACGGCTGGACGACACGCCAGCTCAAGCGTGCCATTGAGGTCGGCGGCGACGTCGAGCCCAGCTTCGCCGACATGCCCTCGCCGCCCCTCAGATCACGCTTCAACCAGCCGTTCACCTACCGCGTCGTCACCGATCAGCGGTATCTGGTGTAGGTGCCGTGCGGGCGTGGGTGACCGGGTCAGCGCGTCATTTTCCACACACCACTGGATCACCTTCCACGCATTCAGCCCTGGTGTTACGCTCCGGCCCTCCCTGAGGTGCACACGGCCTGGCTCTTGCAAACAGGCGCGGCATGCCCACCGTTGCCTATCGTCGCCGCACGCCCGAAACCGAGCCCCTGTACCGGGCCATGTCCGGCCACCTGGAAACCTTCCTGGCGCAGTTGCAGGCCACCGATCGCCAGCTCCCGCGGCACGTCGAACAGGAGATGCGCGCCTACCTGGAGTGCGGGATCGTCCAATACGGCTTCCTGCGGGTACGCTGCGAAGACTGCGGTGAGAGTCGGGTCGTCGCCTTCTCCTGCCGTAAGAGAGGCTTCTGCCCCAGTTGCATGGGCCGCCGCATGGCCGACACCGCAGCACGGCTGATCGAGGAAGTGCTGCCCCTGGTGCCCGTGCGCCAGTTTGTCCTCAGCTTCCCCTACGAGATCCGCTACCGACTGGCCTGGGACGGAGCACTGGTCAGTTCGGTGCTGGCCGTGTTTCTCCGCGTTGTACAGGGCTGGTATCGTCGCCAGGCAAAGGACAGAGGCTACCATGGCGGCCGCTGTGGGTCCGTCACCTTCGTGCAGAGGTTTGGCTCGGCCGCGAATTTGAACCCGCACCTCCATGTGCTCTTGCTTGATGGGGTCTACGTCCGCGGTGAGGACGGCACCCCCTTCTTCGTGCCGGCGCCGCCCCTGACCGATGATGACGTACGCACCATCGTCGAGACCACGGCCCAACGTATCGTGCGCCTGTGTGAGCGCCGCGGCCTCTTCGAGGAAGGTGCCACCGATCCGCTGTGGGAGCAGGAGCCCCTGCTGGCGCAGATCTCGGCCGCTTCTGTACAGGGCATGGTCGCCACGGGTGATCGCGCCGGTCGCAAAGTGCGGCGGCGCCTCACCGATCCCGAAGATGGTGTGCGCTCCGGCGCGCTGTGCTACGCTTCACGGGGGTTCTCATTGCATGCCGCCACCCGCCTTGAGGCCACCGATCGACGCCGACTCGAACGGCTCTGTCGCTACGTCATTCGACCGCCGATTGCCAACGGCCGGTTGCGGTTCGTCGATGAGCAGACCCTGGTGCTCACCCTGAAAACCGCCTGGGCAGACGGGACGTGCCAGCTCTTGCTGTCCCCACATGAATTGCTCGAGAAACTGGCCGCCCTCGTGCCGCCGCCACGACTCAACCTGGTCCGCTACCATGGGGTGCTGGCGCCGGCTTGCCCGGATCGGGCGCAGATCGTTCCGGGGCCCAGCTCCCTGACCCAGACCGAAGGCTGTGAGCACGCCGACACCGGAGGGCGCCGTGTTCATCGCGTTTCCTGGGCGAAGCTGCTCTCAAGAGTTTTTCAGTACGACATCAGCGTCTGCCCCAGCTGCGCCGGGCATATGAAGGTCATCGCCGCCCTCACACAGCCGGCGGCCATTCAGGCCTTCCTCAACGCCATCGGCTTGCCATCCAGAGCCCCACCCATCGCACCGGCCCACCTGGATCGCCAACTCGAATTCGATGAGGCCGCCTGAGCGACGTCGCAGTGAACGCGCGCAGAGGACACCGCTGTGCCCAAGCCACAAGAGATCGCCGTGGCCAGCCCGCATCAGCCCATGATCGAAGACGATCCGTCCCAGCACGCCGGCCACCGGCAGGCGAAATACATCACATGCTGCTTGCCAGACACACACCAGACTCACGATAATGCCGCTTGTCTTTACTATCCGCAGACGTGGTCGTCCTCGATGGCCATGGCGCCATGGACGAGGGCCTCTTCGGCGACCTGCTCACCCTCAGAATGCAGACGCGGGGTGCCGCCGGCAGCGTCAGCGACATGGGCGTGCGCGACTCAGACCGTATCCTCGACATCGGGCTGCCGACCTTCTCGCGGGGGCATTGCAGTCCGGGTGGGACCGTCTACAACGTTGACTTCAACGTGCCCATTGGCTGCGCCGGTTGCCTGGTCTGTCCGGGCGACGTGATCAGTGCCGACGACGACGGTACGATCGTTATTCCCGCGGCGATGCTGCCCGAAGTGACGGCAGAGGTGATGACCCACGAGGACCGGGAGGACTTCATCCGTCTCATGCTGGCCGCTGGAGAACCACTGCAGGGACTGTATCCCATGGGAGAGTCATGGGAAGCGCGGTTTCGCACATGGCGTCGGGATGAGCTTGGGCGATAGCACCGGATCAGGTATTCCCCCCAACGCCTGCCGGCTCAACAGTCCAGCGCCACTGACCAGAGCTGGTGCGAAGATCTCAACCTGCTTGTCGCGGTGATCTTCGCAGAACAGACAG
>Ga0257123_1002357_pt1 | contig 10201 bp, 7 predicted proteins | sample SI106_135metaG_FD_190185 | JGI IMG/M metagenome (GOLD analysis project Ga0257123, IMG submission 190185) | Marine microbial communities from Saanich Inlet, British Columbia, Canada - SI106_135 | ecosystem: Environmental > Aquatic > Marine > Inlet | place: Canada: British Columbia | collected...
ATGTATGTAGATCATATTATAGTTCATAATGAAAGATGTAAACAATCGTTCTTAGATTCAGAATACTGTAGTGGTAATCAAATAACAATAGCTGGAGCCCTTAGGATGGACAGTTTAGTTTATAGGGTAAATGAGAAAATACAGGTAAAAAATAAATTCAAAAAAAGAAAAGTTTTTACTTTATTTTACTTTCCTTATGATGCCATAACTTTTGGAAATAATAATGTGTTAGGTGATGGTGTATGGAAAAATAGAGAGAATTTTTTTCTTGATATTCATAACTGCATAGTGTCACTAGCCAAGGAAAATAGTGATATCGATTTCATAATTAAACCAAAAAAAACAATGATGCTAGGCAGTTCATGGTTATTTTATGAAGATTTCATGATAAAGAATAAAGTACATGAGCTACCTAATTATTCAATAAATGCAGAAATAAATGTACATGATTTAATAATAGATAGTGATATTATTTGCGCATTTCAGTCTACAACCGCACTTGAGGCTGCTTATGCTGGCAAGCGTGTAATAATGCCTTTGTACCATAATTTTAAAAATACCAAATATTATGATATTTTTATTTGGAGGAATTGCCTTGATATTTTTGATGTTGCTATAGACAATAAAACATTCAAAAATATATTTAAAGATTCTCTAAAATTTCCTAATGTAGATAAGTCTATTATGAAAGAAAGAAAAAAGATGTTTAATATTTTTTTTGGCATTACAAGTGAAACTTCGATGAAAAAATATTCTCATGTAATAGAAAGTATTGTTATGGATTGCAAAGTTAGTAAATGAAATAAATCTTATGTATTTTCTTATTAAAAGGTTAAATAGTTACGGTGTTACAACAAAAATAATAGCTTTGTTGACTGTATTGGCATTTCTGTCTACAGTTACTGAAATTATAGGTATTGGAATGTTTATTCCTATCTTTGATTTTATTCAAGGTGGGGTGGATTCATACAATTTAGATAGGGAAAAAAGTGAAGGTGTTATTGGATATATAGAGAATTTATTAGTTTTTTTTGACATAGAAATAACGTTTGAATCACTGATAATATTTACTTTCTTGCTATTTTTAATCAGTAAGACAATTGCATATATTATTACCTATACAAGCTCATACTATACTGGTGTTATCACAAGAGATATGAGAAGGAAGCTGCTAAATCTTTATCTTAGGAGTAGTTCAGAATACTATGATAGAGTGAAGATAGGGGACTTTACAAATGTATCATTTGTGGAACTAAATAACGCTATTGGCGGTGTACTGATGCCAATCAAACTGGTTATTTCTATTACGTATATTTTTGTATCTATATTATTTTTATTGTTACTATCTTATAAGCTAACACTACTATCAGCTGTTGTATTATTTGTCTCAATTTTATATCCATCAAGATGGATAAGGGCTGTAAAGAAAGCTGGAAGTAAGAATAGTAATTTTAATTCTGTAATAACATCTTTTTTGTTGGAAAGATTACGCTCACCTAGATTAGTTCGATTGTCTAGTGCAGCAGGATTAGAACTAGAAACGTATAACTCTATTACTGAGAAACAAAGAAGATTAACACTAAACGTCCATATACTTAAGGCACGCGTCAAATTAGTTACTGAACCTCTTGTGGTTGGTATTAGCTTAATAATGATATATCTTGCCGTAACAGTAATAGGAATGAATCCTGGTGAAGTTTTACTTTATTTGATAATTACAATTAGATTGGTTCCTAGTGTGGATGCCCTTGTGTCTCAAATAATGAACATGAATAGTAGTGAAGGGGCTATAAAAATGATAGAGGATCTGACAAAAGAAATGAAAGAAGACATAAAAAAAGATAATTTTCAAATTTATGAAAAATTAAAATTTATGAAAAATATAGAATTTATTGAATTGTCAGATATTAGCTATAAGTACAATAATAAATATCGTAATATAGTTGACAACATATCGGTAACTTTTTACACACATACTATTAGTGCAATAGTTGGACCATCTGGTTCAGGGAAGTCAACACTTGTTGACATTATTTCAAAATATAGGAAGCCAACATCTGGAAATATTTTTATAAATGGAATTGAGTTGAGTCAATATGATGGACACCAATTAAATTCTCTTGTTTCGTATATGCCACAAGAGCCACAGATTTTTGATGGAACAGTAAAATCACATATTTCATATGGTTCAAAAGATGAACAGATTGATAAAATTATTAAATATTCAAAACTTTCGGGTGCATTTTCATTTATTAAGAATTTGGAACAAGGGTTTGATAGTTTAATAAGAGAAGGCGGGTCTAATTTATCGGGTGGCCAGAAAAAAAGACTTGATTTAACACGCGCATTGTATCTGGATTCGCCAGTTTTAATATTGGATGAGCCAACTAGCGGGCTTGATCAAGTGTCATCAAAGAAATTTATGGAAACAATTGAATATATTAAAAAAAATATTCGTGTAATTGTGGTTATCATTACTCATGATCTAAATCTTCTGAAAGATGTAGATCAAATTATAGTATTTGAAGATGGAAAAATAACTGGAAAAGGGAAGCACAAACAACTTAAAGGTTCAAATAAATGGTATTCAGAAGCAATTAACAAATTATGATTATTTGGAGAAACTTTTAGAGCATATACCTGATCCAGACTGTGTAAAATTTTAGAAAATATTAGTGCGACTGATATGATAACTTTAACAGGAAGGGCGGGTTAAATATTTTTAATAAGACCAGGATTTAAATTTAATTCAATAAGAATAATATATGGAAATACTTGCAATCATACCCGCAAGAGGTGGGTCAAAAAAGATACCTCAAAAAAACATTATGGATTTTTATGGTGAACCGCTTATTAAATGGTCAATTGAGGCTGCAATGGCGTCTAATAAAATTACCAGAATAATAACATCGACAGATAATCATGAAATTGCAGAAATTGCAAAAAATTTGGGATCTGAAGTTCCATTTATAAGGCCAGAACAATATGCTCAAGATGATACAGTAGATTATCCTGTGTACAAACACGCATTGGATTATTTGGAACATAATGAGAATTATATTCCTGAATTAATTGTACAATTAAGACCTACAACACCTGTGCGACCTAAAGACTTGATAGATAGTGGAATTGATTTAATTAACGGGAATTCTAATGCTGATTCTTTAAGATGCGTAACAATACCATTCCAAACACCATATAAGATGTGGTCTATAACGGGTGATGGCTATCTATCTCCGTTGTTTGATTCTGGAATACGTGAACAGTATAATCATCCAAGACAACTTTTACCTCCTGCATATTGGCAGGTCGGTTCGCTTGATATCATAAGAAGAGATACAATTATTAATAAAAATTCAATGACAGGTGATAATATAATTCCGTTAATTATTAATAATAAATATGCTGTAGATATAGATGATGGGTTGTCTTTTGATTTTGCCATTTCTGTTGTTAAAAAATACGGGATGTTTCCAGATGATATTTAATATTAATAACTAAGTGTATTAATTATGTATGGCTTGGAAAGAAGTAAGCTTCACAATAAATGTGTAGCTATATTTGTTGCGAGCAAACTCAAAGGTATGCTTATTTCCATGGGTTTGGAGCTAAAAAATAAATACAGTGCTAATGTGATATTTATTGCTAAAGATGTAAATGTTAAAAATGTAATTTTAAGGCATATTCCTGATCATAAAAATATTAAAGTACTGTCTGAAATTGAGTGCATGAACTTTAACGATAAAGATATATTAATACAAGCATTAGAAATTGAGAAGAAGTATGGGGTTAATTTAGCCTTTTTGATGTCGCTTGATCGCGCATTAGGACAAGGGTACTTATTTAATGTTGAAAAGGTCCCTGATATAAAAAGATCTTCTTTAAATCATTTGGACAAATTGAGATATCTTATTTGTCAATTTAGAAGGATTGAAGAATCTCTTGATAATGTTGATATATTGATATCGGAGTTTACTGATGGATATAGATCAGTAATTTCTAAAAATAATAATATTTTATCATTAAGTTTAGTTTTGGCTAGATATGGGAATAGATATTTATGGAGTGATAATGATTATCAAACTAGCACTCCTTATATAGAGAGAGTTAAGTATTATCTAAGTAGTAATATTAGCATTGACCAATCCGAATCGAATATTAATTATGTTCCTCACAATATGGGAGAGGGAAGACTTTCTGTTAGAAATTTTAACTATTTTAGATCAATAAAACAGTCTATCGGCATTATTTATAATGATACTAAAATCTGGATTCGCGGCAATTATGCAAAGGATAGTTATCATTTATATGGTTGGGTTCCATCTAGATTTAGAGCTATACATAATTACAATTATGTTAATAAGATTGGGGTAGACTTAAACAATATAAAAAAATATAAAGTCATATATTTTACTTTACATATAGAGCCGGAAGTATCACTGTTGTATTTCTCTCCTGAGTTTAGCAATACAATTGAGGCAGTAACATGGCTATCTAAATCTATTCCATCTGATGTTATGATTGTACTGAAAGAGCATCCATTTAGTTATGGAGTTAGGTCTATTGAGTATTATAAGAAGATTAATAAAATTGGAAATATTTGTTGGTCTAAGCCAGAAATAGATTCAAAGACTTGGATAGAAAAGTCAAATGCAATAGCAACAATAACAGGCACGGTAGGTACAGAAGGAGTATATTATGAAAAACCTGTTATTTCCTTTGGAAAGCATCAGGTTATTAATATGTTGCCAAGTGTTTTTTACGTAAAAAACTATGAAGATACTAAAAATGCTGTCAAAAAAATATTTGATAATACTATAAAAGATGATACTCTTAGCCTCTCTAAGAGTATTTGTCACAATGCTTTGTTTGATTCTTCATTTGAGATGAGTAATTATCAGAATATACATGCGTCGGAAGAGCTGCAGCCAGAGTTTTCATTAATAGCTATTAAAAACTTACTTGATTAAGGTTTGTAAAATGCCGCACTATTATGTCGATCAATAATTTTTTATTTTTAGAGTTTTCTTTTGGTAAATCTTTATATGATAAAGGGCATTTGTTATCTACTGATAGTCTAAATATTAAGTACGACTTAGGAGATAACCTACCTTGTAATATATTTCGAACAGAGTCTTTGTTGTTAATAGCGGTCGGGCATCCATCGTATAGTCAAAGCATAAATAATGACTTATTTTTTAAAAAATATCTTGAATTGAGATCTAATGAAGCTTCATTAGCATCAATTGATGGTGAGTTTTTAATAGTAGAATGTGATTTAAAAAGTGGAAATATTAAAGTTGTTAACTCTAGATTTGGTACGCCAATAGCATTTTATGCTTCTTTTACAAATAGGTTTGTTATTAGTACATCATATAAGGTTTTATATGATTTTTTAATTCAGAATAAACTAGCTAAATTAAATCCAGAAGTTTGTTACGATTTGTTACGATTTAGAAGAGTATTTTGTAATGATACATATGACACATGTAGTAAATATTTATCACCAGCGACTGTTCTCAAGTGGAATGGCAAACTATTGTTAAATAGGTATTGGACACCAAGTTACTCCAAGAATAGTTTGAGTCTAAATGATAATTCTTATAATCTTGTGGATCTTATAAGGGGCTCAATTTCCTACAAGACAAGTGATAATAGAAAATATGGGATTATGCAAAGTGGAGGACTTGATACTCGTCTCATATTATCAAACTTTGTTTATCCTCCACATGCTTTTACAATTACTTATACTAAGAATCGTGAATATGATGTTGCTAAACAGCTAGTAGACTTTAAACAGGGTGAGCATTCTTGGATACAGGTTAAAGATGATCAATATAGTTCTAATTTTGATACGGCATCATCGGTAACAGGAGGCATGTATATGGCGGACTGCTTGTTTTATGGCCATAAAGACATAATTAGGAAAAAAAGCGATGTGTTGTTTGCTGGATTTGGTATGGACTATTTTTTTCAAGGCATGTACTTACCATCAAAAATGTATAGTATATTCGGAGAACCAATTCCTTGGTTTAAAACCTTAGGTAAGTTTAAAGGTGATTTTGTAGATTATTTTATTAATAATATATCGTATTACACCAAAGGTGTTGATATTAAAAATATATTATCAAATAAGCAATTAATAAAAATGAATGATAGAGTTTTTCATGCAATATCAACACAACTGACTAATGCAAAAGAATACACAGATAATCCATATGATATATGGGAACATATGAGTTTAGGTGATTTGTCTCGGCATTATACATATGGCGGTCAGTTGGCATTAATGGAGAGTGCGGAATTAAGAAATATCTCCTACACCAATGCTATATTAGATTTGTATCATTCTTTACCATCTGAACAGCGTTTTGATGCACGCATATTAAGAAGAGCTCTAAAAATATCTGACAAAAGGTTTTATAATTTACAGAGTGCTAACCATGGATATCCAGCCGGTTATTCCTCATTACAAAGATCGGTATCTCATATTTGGAAGCATCTTCCTGAACGAATTGGTATTAGAGAGAAAAAAAGAAAATTTGAACGTACTTGGCTTGAAGGGGACGCTGTTTTACGGACAGACTTAAGGAAAAAAATTATTAATTTAAAAAAATCTGATGTATTGGCAGATTTAGATATTGTTGATATGACAAAAATGAGATCCATGATAGACTTGTGGAGTGATGGAAAGATAAAAGGAGGTCAAACATTTACCGTTTTATTGACATTGGAGTCATTCTTTTCAAGTGGCGCCAAATGAATTAGAATAATGTGTGGAGTATTTTGTATTGCATCAAAACATCCTGTGGATCACAGTTTGTTGCATAAGTCCAGATCTATTAAAGACCTTCTTAAACACAGAGGACCTGATGATGATGGAATTTGGTTTGATAAAAATAACGGGGTTATAGTAGGTCATACAAGATTAGCAGTCCTTGATTTGACTGATTCTGCTAAGCAACCAATGTCAAAAAACGGGATAACACTATCTTACAATGGAGAGATATACAATTATAAAGAAATAAGATCTGTATTAGAGTCACGCGGATATGTGTTTACTAGTACAGGCGATACAGAGGTGGTGTTATATGCCTGGAAAGAATGGAAAAACAAATCATTTGATATGTTTGATGGTATGTTTAGTATTGTTGTATATGATGGCGACACCATAACTTGTGCAACTGACTGTTTTGGAGAAAAGACATTGTACTATACGATTGATAATGATCAGATATACATATCTTCTGAACTTAGCTCACTAGTAAAAGCGTTAGATTTAAAACCGTGCAATGATAAGATACTAGATACATCGTTTATGCTAAACGGATATATACCATCATCAGAGACTTATTATAAAAATACATATCGAATGGGGCCAGCAGAAATTTTAGAAATTAAAAAATCTAAGATAGTTAATAAGACCAAATATTGGAAATTACCAGAATTAGATGCTGGAAGATTTTTAAACCCTAAACTGTCTGATAGAGACATATCTTTATTAAGAAGATCGCTTATTGAAAGTCTTGAGTCACGTTTACATACCGATGCACTGATGTGCCTATTTTTATCTGCAGGTGTAGATTCATCGCTAATTGCAGCAATTTTAAAACTTGAGTTAAATTATGATATTGACTGTATTACTGCGTCATTTGGGTCTGATGAGGTGTTCGATGAAAGTAGCCAGGCTGCAGATGTGGCAGATTATTTAGGTTTAAATCACCATAGTACCAGTGTAGATATGTCTTCCCATAATAATATTTCGAATGAAATTATAGATCATTATGGTCAACCCTTTGACACAGTAACTACTTTTGCTATGTCTGATATGACTAGAACTGTTAGAGATAAGTATAAGGTTGGTTTAACCGGTTTTGGCGGTGATGAGGTTTTTTTTGGATATGGCAAGCATGTTTACGCATATAAGTATAGAGCATTAATGAATTCCCCTGAAATGGTTCGATCAATTATAGGGGGTATTGTTAATTCGATAAATTTTAATAAAAATACAAGATTAAATAATTGGATAAGAAATTTGATAAATGTTAAAGACGGTGAGCGTTATTTAGCAATGAAACTATATCCAGCAATAGGTGCATTAAGAAACCTACCACATTATAATAATATAATTAACTCCGCATATGATGATGTAGGTGACATTGTTAAGTATACGTATGTTAATGAGTTGACTAATGTAATGCCAAATAGTAGGTGTATATCATCAGATTTAGGCAGTATGCATTCTGGATTTGAATTTAGAACACCATTCTTGAATAAAAAAATAATTAATGCTACGCATTCTTTAGATTATAGGGCGTTTATGGCGCAAGGGCAAAAGTCCGCTCTTAGAAAAATACTTGGAAAATACTTACCTGATCATCTGATTGATAGGCCTAAACGAGGGTTTATTTTCCCTCAAAATCATCTAATTAAGCAGTCTATAATGAGTCACAATTCAAAAGATTTAGATATAAGTATTACAAGTTTGAGGGGTAATAATGTCAAGGGTGATAACTGGAAAAGACTAGCTGTTAGAGCGGAAATTATTAATAATTTTAAGTTGTCTTACATTTAATTATAAAAGGAGTTAATAGTGCAGAATCTTTATGCAGCATCAGATCGGGGTGAAATCAACGACCTAATAGGGTATTCAAAAATTAACCCATATGATGAGCCATGTAATGCAGAGTTAGTTATATCTACGTCGAATACTGTGTCATTGAATGATTCATTTGATGTGTTGCTAGGTTATATAAAACAAAATTTATAAATAAGTATTTTTTTGAATTTAATGTGTATGAAGCATATAAAAAATAGGAGGTATGTTTTTACTGTTACAACAGGTAGAAGCGGACAAGAAACTCTAGCAAATATATTAAATAATTGTGTGGATAATGTTCATGCTTCTTTCGAGGCGCCAATGATTAATACAGTTTTTAAAGGCAAGATGTCTGTAATAGAGCACAATATAAGAAGAAAGTATCTTGAAACTAATGAACTCCTGGGCAGAGGAAAGGTTTTAAAAGCCTTTAATAATGGCGACAATTCGTTTATAAATAATATTGCATCAAAAAGAATTAGAATAATAAATAACAAATTAAGCAGTGAAAATAAACTTATTTATGTTGATGTGAGCAAGTATTTTGCTAGAGGATTGCATGTTGGTTTTTGTAAAATATTGGCCGAAATTTCTATTATTAATCTTGTTAGAGACCCTATAATGAACATGAAGAGCTTTACAAATAGAAATAAAATTTTTTTACTAGATAATAACCTTCCAGATGCATCTTCAAATATATTGCGACTTAACTCTTCTAATCTTCAGAAAGAAGAATTGTATCTATGGTCTTGGTTTGAAATGTATCTACGTTTTCAATATTTAAAAAAAGAGAAGTGTGTTAATTCTTATACGGAAATATATACTGAAAAACTAAATAATTATGAGTACTTATCTAATGCGTTAGAATTGATTGACTTAAAATACAGAGAAAATTGTTACATAAGTAAAAAATATAATACGAATTTAAGTAAGGGCTATATTCCAACTTTTATTGGTAGAAAAGATATTGATATCTTTTACAAGTTTATGGAAAAAGTTCCTTTAAATTTAATAAAAAAAATTCCATATTTGGATAGTTATAATCCTGAAAAACATCTAGTGTAGTTTTTATCATTAAAAAAAGAGACAATTGAAAATACTATTTCCATTTGTTGGTGATTCTGTTGGTGGTAGCCATATATCTACACTAGGGCTTTATTCGTCTTTAATTAATGAAGGTATTTCTGCAATTATTGTTATTCATAAAGATAAAGGACCTCTATCAGAGTATTTACTTAATAAAAATATACCTTTTCATGTTTTAAAAACATCAAGACTTTCTGGAGAGGTCCCTAGTAAATTATCTATTGTTGTTGGCGTAATGATTAATTATTTTCGTTTTGCAAAATTTATTAGGACACATGAGATTGATATTGTTCATGGAAATGATTTAAGAATTAATTTGTCATGGTCCTTGCCAGCAAAGTTTGTTGCAAAAGGATTTGTTTGGCACCAAAGGACACTACTTAGTAACTCAAAACTTTGGCTTTTAATCCGATATTTATGTGATTATTTTGTAGCAATTTCAGATGTAGTGATGCAAAGTGCACCTCGAAATATTCAAGATCATCAAAAAAAAATGATCTACAATCCTTTTAATAT
>Ga0257123_1002364_pt1 | contig 10180 bp, 9 predicted proteins | sample SI106_135metaG_FD_190185 | JGI IMG/M metagenome (GOLD analysis project Ga0257123, IMG submission 190185) | Marine microbial communities from Saanich Inlet, British Columbia, Canada - SI106_135 | ecosystem: Environmental > Aquatic > Marine > Inlet | place: Canada: British Columbia | collected...
TGATTCACTTTTCAAGTCATGTGCATAACCTACAAGATGGAATACAATATCGATACCTTTCAATGCATTATCTGGAATGTCGTCCTTTAAAAAATCACAAATGACCGTATCTATGCTAGGTATTAAATTTCTTGAAATAGCCTTGATGTTGCATCCATCTAATTTAAGATATTCAATTAAATGTTGGCCAACAAACCCTGTCGCACCTGTCACTAAGACGTTCAACATTTAGGCTAACAACTCTTGATAAACTTTCAAAGTTTGAAAAACTATTGTCTCTTCTGAAAATTCATTCTCAACAAGTCTTCGTCCATTTGTACCCATAATTTTCCTTTTTTCAGGATTATTAATTAATTCTTTAATTGCGCTAGCAAGAGAATTAGCATTCTTCAGTTGAACAAGTATTCCATTCTCACCATTATGAACAATTTCTCGACAACCTGGCACATCGGTGGCAATAATTGCCCTTCCACAAGATGCAGCTTCGAGCAACACCTTAGGCAATCCTTCTCTATATGATGGCAAACAAACAATACTACTCTGGGCTAAAACCTTGTGCATGCCAGTCTTATCGCCCCACCACTCCACTGTATCAAGCTCATTCCAATCATTCAATTGACTATTAGATATTGACGCAGGATTTTCGGAATCATTTTTGCCAACCAAAACAAAACGAGCCTCGACTCCCTCTTGTTTTAATATTTTAGCAGCTTCAACAAACTCTCCAACCCCCTTGTCCCAAAGCATACGAGAAGCTAGCATCACAATCGGAATGCCTATACATTCCTCAACTGGAATAAATTTCTTGATATCAACGCCAGAGCCACGAATAATCGTAACTTGATCTTTTTTCACAAGTTTATTTTTTGTAAAATAATCTAAATCATCTTTATTTTGTAGAATTAATTGCCCATTCTTATTATCAAATAAAAACCTAAACAATCTATGAATAAATAAACGAAGTAACTTTACCTTCTTTTTATTAGAAATAAAAATAAAACCCAAACCTGCCATTACATTCACAATCTTAATAGATCCAATTAATCTTGCAACCAATGTCCCATAAATCACTGGCTTTATAGCAACATGATGAACTATATCTGGATTATATTTTTTATAGTATGAGTAAAGTGTAGAAATAGTCCTAAGTTCGGAGAATAAATTCATGCCCCCTCTGTTAATTCCTATTGGCACTAACTCAAAACCCTCTGATTCAATAACATCTCTATGCTTACTAACTTTCGTAATAACAACTACTTTAAATCCATCCTTTAAAGCCTTACGTGCAATTGGTAATCGATGTGAACAAAAATACCAATCTTCGGACACAAAATAAATAATCATTTTCATTGATTGTAAAGTAAAGTAAAAATGTCCATTAATACAAATTATTCTAAACGCTTAATTGTGAGGCATTTCAAATATACACTTTTGATTAAATTCTTCCCTTGAATAAATTATAGACAAGAGCCGTATATTCGTACACTACAACTTTCATATTTTTTACACTAATACCCCACTTTAAACGATCAGATGGAGTATCTATCACCTCTGGTGTAATAATTTCAATATTTGGGGCGCTCTTCCTCCAGGTTAATACTGCACGCAGAGAATGGTAAGGTGCTGTTATAAATAAAATTGAATTAATGTTATTATCATCAAGCATATGTTTAACCATTTGTACATTCTGATAAGTACTACTAGGGTATTTATTAAGCACGTGAATAGAAGACTTTGGAATTCCTTTGCTAGTCAAAAACAATTTAATAATTTCTACATCTGAGATTGCCTGCTCTCTGCCTGACGAAATAAAAATATCCTTACCATAACCACTATTGTAGAATTTAACAGCATCTAACGCTCGTCTCTGATAACTTGAATTTCTATAATTTACCTCACCATCACCGCTAAATACTACAATAGCGTCTGTTTTATTTGGAGTGTCTCTTAAAATTAATTGTTCACCCATAAGCCAAAATAGTGGACTGTATAAACTTAATATCAAAACAAAGATAGTAGTGAGGAATATTTTTTTAAATTTTTTCTTTCGGCTCAAATACAAGTCAAATTTTCCCTTCCAATTGTAACCTATATGGGTACTTTCTTTTGAAATTAAACGCTTATTAATAACTTTTGATATGTTATTAAAACGCACATTCCAGCTATTATCTTGTGCAAATTGAACTCTAACATCTTTTAGCAATTTATTATTATCATGCATTGATAATTCCACAGCATTAATAAAATCAGATGAATCTTTAGATACGATAACAACATCCCTATGAGAGTTTGAAATATAAGAAACCTCCCTTATATTCGTTGAAACAACGGGCTTTCCCATTGACAAATATTCAAATAATTTAGAGGGGTATACACCATCCATAAACTCATTACATATATATGGAATAATTGCCACATCAAACTCTTTAATATAATAAGGTATTTCTTTATGCTGCTTACTCCCCAAAAGAACAATATTTGATGCTTTTTCTAATTTGCTTATATCTACAAACTTAGGGCCAACTATTGCAATTGTATATTCTGGAAAATGATCGGCTAAAGCGCAAAGCAAATCCTGATCCAGGGCTTTACTAAGAGCTCCTATATAGCCAATTATTGGAGTTTTTATATTTCCAATGTCATTAGGTATAGTATCATCCAGTGCTAATGCCTGGTGAAACTTATGGAAATCAATTCCAGGAGGAAAATAGTACACATTATTACTGGAAATTTTTTTTACTTTATCCATTAATGAGTGCGATATAACAAATACCATATCTGCTTCAAAAATAAACCGATCTTCATAAGGAGAAATTCCTTTTGCAGAAATTGAAGACTTTGAAAAATCGTTTGCGCAATAATATACTAACAAAGATGGGTTGATAGCTTTGATTACATAGTGCACTACTGGCGTCGGAAGAAAAGATATTACAATTGGATTGTTAAAATTAGCACTATCAATCCAGCTCAATAAGGATTTTTTAAACAGTATTTTATTAAAAAACAACGCTACCTTTGAGTATGGAAATGGCAGTAACAATGGCGAATAAACAACTATTCGATTGCTCACATCTTTATATCCCCTCATACTGTTCTTCCAACTAACAACCCTATCTTTAATGCGATTAAAATCACCAGTATTGATAGAACGAACACCTGTATTTTCCACAAAAAGAACTCTATTCCCATTCAATGCCAAAGATGTGGCAAGCTGATGGTGGATCTGCCAATGTGTAGGCCAATCTATAGAAGAAAAAATAATAAAATCTGAATTTTTCAAAATAATTAAGTATACGAAATTCGTTAATGAGTAATGCGAAATAAAATAGATCTAACTATATATATGACATAGAATATACACATTCTAGAAATACTTAAATTTGCCATTTTAACAAAATACATTCTTGCCCTAATATCAAGAAAAAGCTCTTTACCTAGACCTACTCTTGGATTTATATGCGTCATACATATTGCCTTTACATTAACAACTAAACCTACATTTGACTCTCTTAATAAAAATGAGTGCATTAAGTCTTCATAAAATGCTTTTCCTTTATACGGGTAATAATTATTAAATATAATGTTACTTTTATCATGTAGCACACAACCGCCGGGCTGCCAATCAACATCAATAACTTTTTTATTAACATCATTAGGATTGACGCCAAAATTTGTTCCAGACAATGATATTTCGCCCGACATATAACCCTTATTTCCATTAATAATCCAATAATATAATAACATCAGAAAACTACTTAGTCTACGCTGGTGTAAAGGTTTTTTATCATCAGAATTATACCAACAAGGGGATACGGCTATTGCTTTCTTTGACTGATTCAAGGTATCAATAAGCAATTCCACACAATTAGGTGAAACAACAACATCATCATCTAATTGCAGTACTAGATCTCCCTTAGCTTCTTTAAATCCATGTATCCTCTGAAATACTTGACCATGCTTATTAGAATAAATAACTTTAATGTTTTTATTCAACTCATCAACTGAATACTTTCTATTTGGAAGGCATATAATAATCTCGTTTGGCACTACAGTTCCAGAATTTAGAGATTCAAGAGTAGCGCTCAAATTACCGCCTAATGAGGGAATAACAACACTTAACAACTTATCCATGAAAAACATCAAATTGATTTTGATTGATTCTAAATACTAAAGGTCTAGACATAATCAAATGACTTGTTATTACGCATTTTGATGGTTGTAAGCTATCTGCCATAATTTTGAAAATATATACACCCTTTGGATTAATAATTACAGACTCTCCCCAAGATGATCTATCACTATTTGATAGTCTAGTTGCGCATGTAACTTTTACTTTCCTAGCACATGGGTTAGTCACCAAAACTTCATAAAATTTAGAATCAGAATCCGAAAATTCATACTGTAATTGGTATTGTCTTTGTAAAAAACTACGCCCTCCTAACGACTTAAACTTTTCCTTATAAAAAGAAATTGCATCTAAATTTCCATGCACATAAGAACGTAAAGGTGCATTTTTATATTGATAACTAACATACCCTCTTTCGCTAATAAAAGCATTCAAATTTTGAACAATAGGTGGCGTGTAAGAATGAAAAACAGCAAATGTACCAAACTCTCCTACTCTGTGCATCTGCTCATTTTGATTAAGAAAAAAATCTAAATCAATAGTTAGGCGCTGTCTATCTAATAATTGAATTTTTTTTTTAAATAAAAGATTGCCATTACAATCAAATAAAATTAAATTAACGTAATTATCATTGGCATCTTGAGTAAAAAGTGCTGGTAAATTAATTAACTCAAAAAATGTTTTCCAATTTTCTGAACTCCTCCAAACAAATAAATCACTAACTTGGGTGCCCAAATTTTTAGGTATTTTAGTTAAGGGCTGCTTAAAAATCCAAGGTGCTTTTTTGATTAAATTATTCATATTTCTTTAATTGTGAGAACCAATATTTCTTTAAGTATTTTTGCACGCTAGAACGTTGGCCATGAACCACAATAGACGCTGGAGGATGAGTGTGCTCTAAACTTAAAAAATCTCCATTTTCTGATATAGAAAAATAAATAGGGACAAATGCCATATCTCTGCAAATTATAGCAGGCAGGCTTACCTCATTAAAACCTAAATTATCTAATGAAATAATATTTATTTGATTATTTGTTACGCTTTTAGTTGTTAACAGTTTTTTACTGTTAGAATCATAAATTTCAACCATTGTCATTCTATGAGACGCTCTTTGTTCAATATTTAATAACAATACATAGTTTTCTATATCTTTTTCAAATTGCAATAGGGGTGGGAATGTCAATAATGATGCATGTTGAGGAAAGGGATATATTTCACCCTGATAGCTTGTTTTTGAGTACTGAGATGAAATACCTAAAGTCGCTCTCCAGGTGGGAAATACAGTTATAGGACAATCTAAATTGGGTAGCACTTTGCTTATACCGGGTAAAATACTTTTACTAAGTGACAACAACGGAAAAACGTTATCAGGCACAATTGATGCAATATCATCATAGCCAATAGTGCAAATTTCTCCAAAATTTAACTGATCTAGCTCTGCCGTATGCCAAATGTTATTTTTTAGATAAGTCAAAGAAACAATTTGCGGTGTTTTATTTTTTACCTCCCAATTATTAGGAGGGAAATTATAAAGAGTAGTAAAACCTTTAGTACGTGGAGCTTTTAGGATGGGATAGAAAGGCATTGATGCTATCTTCTCACCCAAAGTTGATTATATTGGTTACTGCCTACCCCCAATGAGAATTTATGCTCCAATACTAAACCAGCTTGTAGTAAATGTTGATTGCACAATTGTATTTGCTCAGTAAAATTTTCATCGATTTCTATTAAAACACTTTGCGTAGTTTTTAGTACATTTCTTGCACCAGCTAAAATAAGATGCTCAATCCCATCTACATCTATTTTTATGTAATTTGGTTTTTCTACAGATGTTAATGACACTACACTATCCATAGTCATACTAGGAGTAGTGTACTCAAAAACCGAGTTAAAAAAATTACCATTTTGGTTATAATTTTCACCAAAAGTTGATAAAGCCCCTCCCCACACTGTATTAGACATTCTAAATAAATTAAATCCAGATTTATCACTAAGTGCTATTGGAAAAATCAAAACCTTCTCCTGCATTTGGTTTAAATAAATATTTTTTGCTAGTAATTCCAGATTAAACACTGATGGCTCAAATGCAAGGACTTTACATTTTCTTGCTTTTGCAGCATATACAGAATATATCCCAATATTAGCTCCAATATCCCAAAATATAGATTCTCTAGGCATAGAATCAATCCATGCCAATGTATCTGGCTCTTTAGTGGAAAATGTTCTAATGCGATATCTACTTAATGGATTAGGAGCATAAAAAAACATTTTTTTTTGTCTATGATTAACAGTTTTGATCCTATTTATAAATAGATCTATAATCTTTTGCTGTAATCTATCAGATCTATTTGATATAGTGCACAACGCTCTTTTAAAAAAAATCATATTAATTATTCCACTATAACTAGTTTTGTTAGATATAAACAAAACTTAACATATATTACAAATCATGATTAAGAGCAATGCCTCTTAAAACTGCCATATCTATTGGAGTATAAAGCTTTTTACAATACTCTTCTACTAATTTTAAAGCACCATAATCAATGCCTTTATTATGCAAATTAAAAAAATCATCTACAGTGCTAACAATATCGCGCCCACTACTCAGTTCATGCAAAGGATCTATTGTTAATTCTCCTAGAATCTTAAGGTAAATAGGCCTTAGTCCCATAACTACACTTTGAATAACAACTGAACTGCCTCTGTAAAGTATAGAGCTTACACTTAAAATATCATCTTTTAAACTACCTTTTGATAATAAAATGTTTTTAGGTAAATCTAAGAAAATCTTATTATAGTCAATTAAAGAATTGAGAGTTATAAGTGAGGGAAAGCGCCAAATGAAAATTATATTTGGCATTTTATTGGCACATCTTAAAGAAAAATAAAAAAGAATACTACTCTCCTTAATGGATGCCTCTGGAGCGACAAGGCAACTATTTAAATTTAAATTTCTAGAACATCTCTCAGATTTAGCGCTATAATTTCTGTTAGACCCAAGAATTGATATTGGTATACTATCTAACTTTTTAGACTCTTCTAGTTGTCTTTTTGAAATCGATCCAGATGTCAAAATAATATCTGGATTATATTTTGACCCTATATTTCTTCTGATTGCATGTTGCAATCTAAATACGGGCGCGTGCTGATAAGCGATACACTTGATATCGGGGCTTATGCTTCTAGCTGCAGAAAATGCCAGCCTCTCCCAAGCGTGCCCCTCATATGTTGTAACAATGCATTTTGGACGATAACAACTGATAATATCTTTTATTTGGCTTGCAATAATGGTATTTCTTATAGTACTTGAAGAAAAAACTTCTATTTTTGTCTTAGCTATAATTTTTGATGATATTCCTTCTTTATTTCTATTTTTTATTAAAAAAAAAGTTGAAAATAATTTTCTATATATAGATAAAATCTTAGAAAAATTCAAAGAATTGCTCAATATAAATATTGGTATTGCATTATTTTTAATTTCAAAACAAACGCTTGAATCACGAGTATGATTGATAAGAGCTACAATAGAGTGACTACCACTTTGCTCTAATTTATTAATTAAATTCCCAAAATAGGAATCATGAAAATTATCAAAAATATTTTGTTCACCGACATAATGACTGATAAATAAAAAGTCTATTGGCGTATTATTTTGATTCATTATTTTTTTTTCATGAAAAAAAATAGACTTTAGTAAGTAGTATGCCGCAAACAATATATTTTTGACAAGCCCATAAAAATTCAATAATTTTAATAAGAAATTGCAATTATTAGACCGAAAAATAAAATTATATTTCTCTAGGGTGGCTTGACTTTCTCTAACAACATGCAAAAAGTTAATTGCAACCCTTTTATCTTTATCTTTACTAGCTGCCAGTATTAATTTATCGCACTCTTTTGCCAATAATTTATACTGTTTTGTCGTCATGTTACACATACTCATTTAATCAAACAATATGCATATTGTTAAAATATAATTATTTCTTATTTTTAACATATAGTTCAGGTTGCATAATGTGCACTATATCTCGAAACATCTTTTCAATTTCTTTTGGAGATTTTTCTAAAAATTTTTCTATCATTTTTATCTCATGTTCTTCAAATATACAATAGTTTGCATAATTAACACTAACATCATCAACAATCCTGCCATTGCCAATTCCGATATCGTTTAACATGCCCTCATATTTATGATAATTAGATTTTATAATTAAAAATGGTGTCAATGTTTGAATTGCAAAACATAACGCATGATAACGACCAGTTATTATCAATTTAAAACCTGATATTTCTCTAATATATTCTTTATAATTATCAATATAGAATAATGTTCTAATACTTCGGTGACTTAACTTGCGCCCCAATCTAAATAACAAAAAAATTATTATTTTTTTTGTATAGAATTTACAGTATTTTATTATAGATTGTAAATCAGTCCTTACTTGGCTATTAGTAAGTACTGGGATATAAGAATATAAAGCATTCTGAGTCGAAAAATTATATAATTTTTCTGATAACTTGGTATTAACACTATCGGTTACTCCTATTCTATTTTTACTATTTTCTTTATTTTGATTATATGTACTATAGTAAGTCAAATCAGGCACGACTTTACTAGATATGTTATATCTTGATAATTCAATTTGACTTAATTTATCTCTCACATATATCAAGTCAAAGTACTTTAAATATTCTGCGAAATCATCTCCATTGTCTTGGTAAGTGGTATTAATTAAAACGACTGGTATTCTAAAATTTTCCTTTACATACTTCCCTATCGTAATAAGATTTTTTGCTCTTGGTTGTGCATGATGTAACGTGCCCTCTCCATTGACTATTACAATGTCTGCTTTAGATATCTTCTTTACAAAATGCTTATTATTAAACCAATCAACATTAGTTGGATTAGTGGCAATCACCTGTATATTATTATTCTTTAATAGACGATGGATATTCTCCATAACCAACTCGCAACCATGATGGTCTTCAAATGAAGTATCGTTTAAAATAACGGCTTTCTTAAGCATCATCCATGATAAAACAGACGGGAATCATCTACTGAAAATAATTAATATTATATCAGTATACTTGCATTGCTCAACTTTCTTATTAAGAAGGGATAAATACCCCCCCTTAATTGCGCATTGAACTAATTCTATTCTTGATTAATTTCAGATATCCAACAACCTTCTTACTAAGAAAATATTGCAAAAATGACGCTACATAAAAAGTGATTTTTCTTTTTGGTCTTTTTAGAAGTGCGCTTTTTTTTATGAGATATTTGGGTGAATACAAACTACTAGTATTAGTTTTTTTAACAACTGCCCATGATGGGTAAAGACAGTATGGATCATCCTCTATATTCGATGTTAAATTAAGAGAAAACCCACTTAATTTAACAAACTCATCTACAGCTTCCATAACTAATGGCCAATCTTTATGATAATCATCTCCAGAAATAACGCCACCTATCTTTACTTTTTTTGCCCATTCAAAAATTGTTTCTCCACCATTCTCTCCATTATGTGCGTATCCATCAATATAAATAAAATCTAAACTTTCATCTTTAAATAAATCGTAAGCCTCATCAAAAGTCATTCTCAATAACTTATATTTTCCATGCAACCCAACCTTTTTCAATGCCTCCTTGTACTCATCCACATTATGCATGTCGGCGTACATATCAACCCCGAAAAAGCTAGAGAAATAACCGCTTTCCACCATCCTTAAAGAAAATACTCCTGTAGCTACACCTAGCTCAACTCCAATATTGTCTTTGTTAGATTTTAATAACCTAATGACATCATGCCTATAGGTGTTTAACATTATATTATTTAAGTTCGAACGCTTCATATATGGTTAAAAATTGAAATTAGGGTATTTTCGTGTAACAAATCATCTTTGAGGAACTAGTACTTGGTAATTCTCTTTAAGTAAAATTTTTAAGTCTACTAGTTGTTTAGTCCCATAATCTTATGGTTGGGGTCTTCTCTAAATCTTTCACGGTTTTCATTATAACATTGTTGTATTAATTCCCAAGGGGTTTTAAACTTT
>Ga0257123_1002366_pt1 | contig 10172 bp, 9 predicted proteins | sample SI106_135metaG_FD_190185 | JGI IMG/M metagenome (GOLD analysis project Ga0257123, IMG submission 190185) | Marine microbial communities from Saanich Inlet, British Columbia, Canada - SI106_135 | ecosystem: Environmental > Aquatic > Marine > Inlet | place: Canada: British Columbia | collected...
ACTACAAAAAACCAATGGATGTGTACCAAGAAAGTATAAAATTAAACCAGAATAAGAAGAAGGCTTCTTAGGATGTTCTATATAAGAAATTTTAAAAAGTTGTCAGAGGTTTTGGGGTGTTAAAGTCTTTAAAATTTTATCATTTTTAATTAAGTATTGACTTAGTATGAATATTCAAATACAACATGTTTTAAAGTTTAAATTATGGGTATTGTCTAATAATTGGTCCGTATTAAGGGGGTTTATACGATTTCTTGGGAGACTGGCCACTAAGAACATTAATGAGTCATGGAAAAAAAAGTTACTAATAAACTCTCATTATGATCCTAATAATGAATATGTTCGTAATAGCGATGTACCTACACAAGTTTTAGTGTTAACTAGTGAAAAAATACAAAATACTGATTACAAAGGTATATCCTTATTTCTGAACCATATTAGAGTGCCGTATAGAGTCAATAATATAGTATCTATAAAAAATATTCAAAACTTATCACTAGTTGTTTTTACAGATGAGGAGGTTTTTAATAATAATAGGTTTATAAATAAATGGAATGAGAGCACTGCATTTATTATTTTTTCTTCGAAAATCACAAGCAAAAACACGATAATAGGTAAAAATATGGTTTTTATTAAAGAATCATCATCTGGATTTTTACCATACTACTATGGATTAAGATCAGACTTTTCATCAAAAATAATAAAAAAAATTAGAAAAATAGTTCAAATTCCACTTGTAACAGGAATGCCCTCAAAGTCAATTGGGTTAAGGATTGATGACGTTAAAGGGGATGATATAAGAATATATCTGAATGAAATTCTAAAACATGGATGGCATCCAAATTTAGGTATATTTCTGGACGATATAGACAATAGTGGAAAAAATGTCACAAGGTATCTTTCTAAGTTGGACAAAGAGAATAGTATAAGTATAAGTCCACATGCATACTCCAATGAAAAGTTTATATTTTATAATTATCCTAAGGGTAGAGCATATTCTGTAAAAGAGTTTCGTAATATATGGACAGATGTTCTTAATAAATTTGATAAGTTTTCATTTAAAATCTCACCAGTAATTAATGCACATTTTCATGTATTGTCTAAATCAGCAGCATTACAGAATGTTAGAAGTGGTGCAAAGTATTTTTTTTCTGAATTAGAAGTAGATAGTCATAAAACAGTGCCGAGTAAAAAGTATTGGCCAGCAGGTGATCCTCTACATTGCACGGGGAAACTTAATGATTGCGGTGTATTTCAATTGTCATCTGGCGATAATATATTAGATACATTAAGCTCAAGATCTTACTATGACTTTTTAATGCATTCTAAAAATTATAATATTGATAGAATTAGAAAAAGAATAATATATAGGTTAAAAATGAGTTTAGATTGTGGGTTTGCAGCTTATATCACAACTCATGAGTATTTGATAAATAATATTGGCAAGGTCGACAATAAGATGCTATGGAGTCTTGTAGAGTCAGATCTAGAAAAAGAATTAGAATATAAAGTTCATAAAAAATCATTATTTAGTATTGGGAGAGAGTTTGAAACGAGAAGAAAATCAATAATAAATTCTATTAAACTTGAAGATGGGTTGTTGAAAGTTGAAATGATTGGTTCGACAAACTCAGACGATAACTTAACAGTATTTAGAAATAATAAACTAGAAAATGTGGTAGTTTCAACGTATGTCGATAAATTAGAGGTGACAATCAATTATGAAGAGAAAAAGTAACACTATAGTGTTTGGCTAGTAAAGCGATTGACGCTGTAGAGTTTTGTATTTCTTGTCGAATTCTTGGCGTAGTCTTGGCATTAGCGTGTAATATACTTCCCATAAGTTAGTCTCCTGTAGTTGGGGTAATGATACACCATAAGATTGTGGGACTAAACAACTAAGATATATCTATAGTTTAATAGAAAGGAAAGATTGTTTATATGCTGTCTATTAGTTTTTTTGTAAATGTAAATAAATGACAGGATGCATCTGTGTATAATTATTTTTTTCGCAATTAAGTACAAGGAACCTTTAAAATGAAAGTGCCTTTATGTTTGCCCGATATAGAAGCTGATGAAATTAATATTGTTACCGATGTTTTAAAGAGTGGCTGGCTTGCTCATGGCAAATATAACGATGAACTGGAGCTTATGTTCGCTAAAAAGATTGGTGTTAAACATGCGATAACCATGAATTCATGCACGAGTGCATTAGAAATTTCCCTTAAGGCATCAAATATTAAAGGTGAAGTGATAATACCTAGCTTTACTTTTGTCGCAACTGCAAATGCAGTTATTAATAGTGACTGCATACCTGTGTTTTGTGACGTTGATTTAGAGACACGGAATGTAACTCCTGAGTCAATTTCTAAATGTATTACAAAAGAGACCAAGGCTATTATTGTTGTTCATTATGCAGGGCAGCCATGCAGAATGGATGAAATTAAAAGTTTATGTGATAAACATTCATTGTTGTTGATAGAGGATAGTGCTGAAACTATTGGTGCAAAATGGAATGGTAAACAAGCAGGTTCGTTTGGAATTGGTTGTTTTTCTTTTTTTCCAACAAAAAATATTACCACTGCGGAAGGTGGAATGTTTACAACAAATGATCGGTCTCTTGCAGATCGCGCTAGAGCAATCATTTCACATGGAATTGTAAAGTCAGATAAAAAAAATAAACCATGGCACCGTGAAGCAACATATGTAGGGCATAATTATAGAATGCCCAACCCACTTGCAGCTATTGGCGTTATTCAGTTTAAAAAACTTGATTATTTAAATAAAAAAAGAAAAGAAATAGCTAAAACTTACGATTTATATTTTGCGTCTAAAGCTGATTATTTCAAACTTCCATATGTGGATAAAGGGGCTGAACATGTGTATCAAATGTATACTATCCAGGTTACGAACGAGCAATATAGGGACTCATTGATAGAGTATCTTAATTTTGTGGAAATTGGAGCTTCGGTACATTTTGATCCTCCACTTCATAAACAAAAATTATATGGTCAGTATATTAAGAGTAATACAAATTTAACAAACACTATTGCTCTTTCTAAAACATTAATATCATTGCCGATTTATCCATCCATGACAAATGAACAAGTAAAATGGGTCTTGAATTCAGTACAGCAATGGGTTAATCAAATTAATTAAAGGAGATAAAAGTGAAAGTAGCCTTAATTACAGGAGGTTTGGGATTTATTGGATCACAGATTGCTAGAAATATGATACAAGATAATATTGTCGATAAAGCTGTATTACTTGATCATTATGGAGGGTTTATCAATCCATTAATGAGTGATTTTCAAGATTATAGAAGGTACCGCTTAGAAGGTATTGAGGACAATGTTATTATTGAAAGGGGTGAGACACGAAACTCTATAATTATGACAAATTTGATTGATAAATATAGACCTGAGTATGTTATACATACTGCAGCTCTTCCATTAGCGAAAATAGACAATCTAAATGCTGCCGAAGCGAGAGAGGGGTCTGTTGACTCTACTGCAGGAATTCTTGAAATTATAAATTATTTTAAGTTAAAAGATGGGTATTGCCCGTTAAGATTTACATATTTTTCTTCTAGCATGGTTTATGGTGACTTTCAAAGTGAAATTGCTACAGAAAGTCATCAAAAAAGACCAAAAGAAGCGTATGGGACTATGAAGCTTGCTGGAGAAGTGGTTGCTAGAGGACTGGCAGGTTTTTATGATATTCCTTATACTATAGTTAGGCCTTCTGCTGTTTATGGGCCAACAGATATGAATAGACGCGTAAGTCAAATATTTATTGAAAAGGCATTAAATAAACAGAAAATAAAGGTTCATGGTGAAGATGAGAAGTTAGATTTTACCTATATTAAAGATATTGCTCATGGCGCTATACTTGCCTCTGTTAGAGAGGAAGGAAAGAACGAAGATTTTAATATAACACATGGAAAAGCACATACTTTGTTAGATTATGTGAATTGTTTGAAGGCCTACTTTCCTGATTTAGATTATGAAATTTTACCAAGAGATGCATTTCGACCAAAAAGAGGGACGCTTTCAATAGAAAAAGCTGAAAAACTAATTGGATATAGTCCAAAATACTCTTTGAAAGAAGGTGTTGATGAGTATGTTAAGTTTGTACAAAAACATAAAGAAAAATTATTGTAGTGCTGATTTCATTTGTAATACCTTTTTATAATGAGGAAGGGAATTTGCATGAATTTCTTTTATTATTAAAGAATAGTATTAACCTACATCAAGAATATGAATTTGAAGTTATTCTGATTAACGATTGTTCAACTGATAATGGAAGAAAGGTCGTATTAGATTTTATTGCTGATGACAATATGTTTAGACTGGTTGAGCAATCACATAATTCTGGGCAAACTGCATGTTTTCGCAAGGGGTTTGGCCTTGCAAAAGGGGAATATATTTTTAGAATTGATTCAGATATGCAAGACGATCCAAGGGATCTTAAATATTTTTTAGATAAAATTGATACAAAGCCAGATATTATTATGGGCATTAGAGAGGATAGGCAGCACAACAGATTCTTAAGAGCAGCACATGCTATATATGATGTAATTGTAATATTATTAATCAATAGCCCATTTAAAGATTCGGGAAGCTTTGTTGCCTTTAAAGCTAAACATGTAAGAAATCTTAATTTAGTGCATAATGATCATAGGTATCTACCATTAATTGTATTTTACAAAGGTGGGAAAAATATAAAAGAATTAGTTGTGAGTCATAAGCAAAGAGGGCATGGCGTATCTAAATATACTACGTTTAATAAAATTATTACAGGACTCCCAGAATTAATATTTTTTTTGATTAGGCTTAAGACTAACTTTTATTCAAAAATCAAGTGACATCTAATGTTTTTTTAAGGTATGTGGATTTGTTAGTTTATATGTTGAAATGCCTAAATGATTAGCCCATTTTATCGCCATAAAGTCTTATATGGACTTCTGATACGTTTATTGTATAGAAGTAATTATGATAATAAATATAGCAGCATTGCAAAATTAGTACCTAAGGGGTCTTCAGTAACTGAACTATGTTGTGGACCAGCAATTCTATATAAAAAGTATCTATATAACTATGTCAATTCTTACTATGGAGTTGATGTAAATAAAGGTTTTATTGCTGAATTAAAGAAGCTTGGCGGAAATGGCGAAGTTGCAGACTTGCGTAATTTGGAATACGATATTCCAAAGGCCGAAGTATTATTGATTCAGAGTAGTTTGTATCATTTTATACCTGATAATGGTGCTATAGATTTATTACGACGCATGGTCTGTGCCTCTAGTGGAATAGTAATTATTTCTGAGCCCATATTGAATTTAACAAATGGATCATCTGCATTTTTATCATGGTTATCTAAAATATTAGGAGATCCTGGCACAGGTCCAGGCCATGAAAATCGTTTTGATGAGCAAAGTTTAGATTTATTATTTGAGCAATTGGGTGAGTCTGTTATAGATAATTTTAAAGTTGCAGATGGAAAAGAAAAAGTCTATATTCTGAAAGGTAAAGCAAAATAGAGTATGATTTTTTTGAATATGTATTAATGGTAGAGTAATTTAAGGTTTTTGTAATCAAAATGAAAGTAAGTATAGAGTTAATAATGCACTGTATGTAATGTGTGGAATATGTGGAATTGTATATTCTGATCGTAATCAGAAAGTCGATCGTAATACGCTTGAGTTTATGTCAGATGCGTTATTACATCGTGGACCAGATTCATATGATTCATGGTTTAGTCATGGTATAGGGTTTTCTCATAGAAGATTAACAATATTAGATGTTACTAATGCATCAAGCCAACCTATGATTGATAATCAGACGGGTGTTGTTATTACTTACAACGGAGAAATATATAATTATATAGAGATAAGGAAAGAACTCATTGATAAAGGTCATAGGTTTAATAGTACGGGTGATACTGAAGTTTTATTAAGGGCATATATTGAATGGAAGTATGATTTATTAAAAAAAGTAAACGGAATGTTTGCTTTCTCAATTTATGATCCAAGAGACAATACGGTTTTTTTTGCTAGAGACTTTTTTGGACAAAAGCCATTATTTTATTATCATTATAAAGAAGGCATAATTTTTTCTTCTGAGCTTAATTCTTTATTGAGAAATAAAATAATACCACGCGACCTTGATCAAGAGGCAATATCTGAATACCTACTTTATGATGCTTTTGTACAGCCTAATACACCAATTAGAAATGTTAAAAAACTAGAAGCAGGGCATGCCATTGTCTTTAATAGAGAGAATAATAAATTAAAAAAATGGAGGTACTTCAATCCTGTTGATGTCAAAGATAAGTTATATTCCAATACTCCAAAAGAAAAAGACTTTAATGATTTAGAAAATATCTTATTAGGGTCTATGAAACGTCATTTGCGTAGTGATGCACCCCTAGGGATTTATCTGAGTGGAGGTATTGACTCTACGCTTATAGTACTCCTAGCATCCGATGTTCTTGGTGCGAATAATATACACACATTCTCAGTGGGAAGTACGGTTGAGTCGTACGATGAAAGCGCTATAGCAAATAAAACTGCTTCAATTCTAGGGACTCAACACCATAAAATAATTCTTTCACCTGATGAATGTTTGTCTACCATTATTCCATTAATAGATAGTCTTGATGAGCCACTTTCTGACCCCGGGTTTCTTGCCATATCACAAGTTGCTAAATTTGCTTCTGAGTATGTTAAAGTTGTTCTATCTGGCGATGGCGGGGATGAGCTGTTTTATGGGTATCCACCATTTTATAAATGGGAGACTGCAAATAATTTAGATCATATTCCGAGTTGGATTGTTAAAAAAATGTTAAAGCCTTTAGTAGATACGTTGCCCGATCAGTACGGATACATGGGTTTTTTGTATAAACTAAAGGTATTTTCTCGTGGTCTTGGTCATAGAAAAGAGGTTAGAAATTCAAGATGGATAGGATCATTTATGCCCGAAGAGATAACTAATCTTATGATACATGGAAACGAGTTAAAGTCGTTAAATAAGGAAGAATATGGAGTTGAAGAGATATATAAGCATGTATTGAATATATATAAACATGGTGCAAGTAACAATGAAATTCAAGCTCTAGGTCATGAATATCAGCAGTCTTTTCTTCCAAATATTATATGTAATCATACTGATAAAGCCAATATGTTGTTTTCATTAGAGGCTAGAAGCCCATTGTTAGATCTTGATGTGGCTAGGTATGCTAATTCAATTCCTGTAAATTGGAAAGTAAACTCTGGAAAAGGTAAGTATATTCTTAGAAAGTATTTAAATAAACGTATGGGCTCGTATGTTTCTAATAAGAGCAAACAAGGCTTCACAGTGCCGTTGGCGTTATGGTTTAAGAATGAATTGAAGGAGTACTGTACTGATATGTTATCTTATGAATCATTAAAAAAAGTTGGTTTATTTGATATTAAATATGTCCATAAAATATTAGATGATCATTTGAATGGAAAATCAAATAATTTTAAAAAAATATGGACATTAATAGTTCTTACTAATTGGCTTAATAATCTTAATTGATTATCTGTTTAAACAATCTGACTTCAAGTATAAAAAATATTATGGATATAAAAGTAAAAATAGTTACTAAGGATAATGTTGATGTTTATGATTCTATAAAAAATTTGCTTTTGCAACTCTATAATGGCATGCCTGAAATAATAAATGTTGATTTTAATAGTGTTTTAGATTCTTCCTGTACTGAAGTTTTTATTGCACAATATGAAGATAAAGTTATTGCCACAGCTACGTTAGTAAAATATAAAAAGTTAGTTGGTTATGTTGGATTGATTGAAGATTTTATTGTGGACGAAGAATGCAGAGGGGAAGGTGTAGGGGGTACGCTACTTGAACATATTAGCTCTTATGGGAATAACTTAGGAATGGATTTTATAGATGTAAATACGAGGCGTAAAGATGCAGTATCTTTCTATAAAAAACATGGGTTTATAGAAAAAAGGCTTCATCGCAAGTTTTACTCACTACGTTATTTTTGTGGTTCAAAGAAAATATTGTGAAGCCTCAATTCATTAATTTTATACCACTAGTTTTAAGCATTCTTTTTTCATTGATTATTATAGAGATTGTGCTAACTATTTTAGATTACCCACCTGCAAGAATTGTAAAGTATGATGCGTGTTGTGGAGTTGCACTTTCTCCAAATACTGAAGGCTTGTTTAAAGGTGAAAGTGAACAGTATATTGTCATTAACAGTCATGGGTTGAGAGACATCGAGCATACATACAACAAGCCTAGTAATACTTATAGAATAGCAATATTAGGAGATTCATTTTCAGAAGCCAGACAGGTAAGTATTGAGCAGACTTTTTGGAAGTATATTGAAAGTGAGCTTACAAAATGTGAGTCTTTTAGTGATAAAAATATAGAGGTGATAAATTTTGGTGTTTCAGGTTATGGGACCGATCAAGAGTATGAAACATTAAGATATAAAGTGTGGAAATATGACCCAGATATGGTGATCACAGCTTTTTTTACGGGTAATGATATTAGAAATAATGTTATGGAATTAGAGGGTGATATCAACAAGCCGTATTATATTTTCCAGTCTAGTAATAATAAGCATATGATGTTAGATGATTCATTTAAAGAGCGTAAAATTTTTAAATTTATGACATCTTCAGCTGGAAATACTATCAATTGGTTGTTGAAAAATTTTTATATTATTAGGTTGCTAAATAACATAAGAAAAAGTGGGATTGATTCTATAATTGTGAATAGTAGTGATGTAGATCTAAATAAAAATATAGTGGGTGAGTTGGGTCTTGCAAATGAAATATATAAGAAGCCAATTAATATGCAATGGGAAAATGCGTGGAATATAACAGAACAGCTAATAAAAAAAACAAAAAAAGAAGTTGAAAGACACGGTGCAGAATATTTCCTTGTTACTCTTAGTACTGGTATTCAAGTGCACCCAGATATATCTAAAAAGAAAAAGTTTTCAAATAAAATAGCTGTCGGAGATTTATTTTATCCAGATTATAGACTTAGTGAGTTTTCTTCGATTAATGATATTAATCATATAATGACAGCGCCTTATTTATCAAGATGGTCACAAGATAATCAAATTTGTTTACATGGTTTTGATAATTCGTATATTTGTGAAGGTCATTGGAATGAAGTTGGACATAAAGTTGCAGGTAAATACATATCATCTAAAATATGTCAATTGAGTAATAACAAAACATCTGAGTTATTACATTAATTGGATGATTTTGGTACTGTAAAAAACTTTGCTGAATTTACAGAAAGAAGTTTACTTGAACATGATTTTAATTTGTTACTTGTTTAGTTTTATAATAATAGAATATAAAATTTGATCGCATTTAAAGATGAAAATCACACACATTATTACTGATTTAGATATTGGTGGGGCAGAGATTATGCTGTATAAGTTATTGATTTCTCTACAAGATGAAGCTTTAGAATCTTCAGTAATTTCATTAATGAGACGAGGACCAATTGCTGAGCAGATTGAGGCATTAGGTGTTAAGGTTTGCACGTTAGATTTAGATCAGGGGAGTTATCCAAGTTTACAAGCTATTAAAAAGTTAAGAAAGTTTATACGAATTCTTGATCCAAACATTGTACAGGGTTGGATGTATCATGGAAATATAGTAGCTACTATTGCAATTTTTTTATGTCAACCTATGCGTAAAAAGATAAAATTATTTTGGAATATACGACAAACACTATATAGTTTTATTAATGAGAAAGTACAAACTATCTGGTTGATTAGATTAGGAAGTTGGCTTTCATTTTTACCACATAGTATTATTTATAATTCAACTGTAAGTGTAAAGCAACATGTTTCTCTAGGATTTTCAACAAAAAAAACTAAAATGATTCCTAATGGTTTTGATCTGCAAAAATTTCGTCCAAATGAACAAAATCGTCAACAATTTCGTGAAGAGTTGGGAGTTACCGAGAATGTATTATTGATTGGTCATATATCTCGCTTGCATCCAATGAAAGACCATGCAACACTTTTGCGTGCAATAGATCGTATAGTAGACAGCTTATCTGGTATTAGTGGTAAGCAAGAGGTGTTGTTTCTATTAATTGGCCACGGTGTTACGAGTGAGCTAAGTAAAAACCCATCAATTCGTT
>Ga0257123_1002372_pt1 | contig 10145 bp, 8 predicted proteins | sample SI106_135metaG_FD_190185 | JGI IMG/M metagenome (GOLD analysis project Ga0257123, IMG submission 190185) | Marine microbial communities from Saanich Inlet, British Columbia, Canada - SI106_135 | ecosystem: Environmental > Aquatic > Marine > Inlet | place: Canada: British Columbia | collected...
TGCATCCATATGGAAAAAAGCACAAGAGATGATTTCATTGAAAAGTATTTTAGAAAAATTTCCAAATGTAACATTTTATTGGGCAGGTGATGGAATCTATCGACAAAAAATTCTAGATGCACTTGAAAAACATGAAAATTTCAAATGGTTAGGAAGTTTAGAATATCCAAATAAGGTTAGGAAATTTCTAAGTTCAATTGACATCTATCTTTTACTTTCAGGATACGATACTTTTGGCATGACCATCATAGAAGCAGAAGTAATGCAAGTACCAGTTATTGCTACTAATGTTGGTGGTACATCAGAAGCAATGATCAATGGAAAAACGGGATATTTAGTAAATCAGGGAGATATAAAAGAAATTGAGAGAAAAATTAATTTATTATTGAATGATCAAAATCTTGCAAAACAAATTGGAAATGATGGAAGAAAATTTGTAATAGAAAATTTTAGTTGGGAAATAACTGTGAAAAAATTTATTGGAAATATGAAAACTTGTATTAATACTGACTAAATTTTAAAAAACACTAATATTATTTAATAAGAGAAATAAATTGGCAGTAATGTACAGATATCCAATTTTTTCATTAATGCTTATACTTTTAATTGCAATTAATGTTCAATCAGCATATGCTTATATGGATCCAGGTACTGGAAGTATTCTTTTTCAAGCATTAATAGGAGCTTTAGCAGGTCTTGCAATCACACTTAAAATTTATTGGTATAAAATTAAAGAGAGATTAATGCGAAAAAAGCAATAATGCCAAATCATAGAATTAAAAGTTCATTTAGAGATCCGAGTGGTTTCTTGTTTACATTTGAAGGAAGTCTTTACAGACAAATTAACAAATCATATCAAAATGAATTTGATAAAATGATTGATAGTGGTTTATATCAAAAACTAGTAGAAAAAGAATTACTGATTCCACATGAAGAAGTTAACGTTGAATCATCACAGCCAGAAAAATGTTACAAAACAATAAAACCAAAATTAATTGATTTTATTTCTTATCCTTACGAATGGTCATTTAATCAATTAAAAGATGCAGCACTAACTACACTTGAAATTCAAAAGATTGCAATGGATTATGGGTTAACACTAAAAGATAGTAGTGCATATAATGTTCAATTTCTAAATGGAAAACCAATTTTCATAGATACATTATCATTTGAGATATATCAAGAAGGTCAATTCTGGAAGCCATATAGACAATTTTGTCAGCATTTTCTTTCACCACTAGCATTAATGAATCATAAAGATATCAGACTAAACCAACTTTTGAAAATCTACATTGATGGAATACCATTAGATCTTACTTCCAAATTATTACCAGCAAAAACAAAAACAATGTTTTCATTATTGGCCCATATCCACACACATTCAAAAAAACAAAAAGATTATGAAGGAAAACAAGTAGATGTTAAAAAGAGAAAATTAAGTAAGAACTCTTTTGTTGGTGTCATTGAAAGTCTTCATTCTGCAATTAAAAAACAAAACATAAGTTTAGAAAAAACAGAATGGGGAAATTATTATTCAGATACAAATTATTCAGAAGTTGCCATGAATGATAAAAAAACAATAATTTTGAATTTAATTGAAAAAATAAAACCAAAAAATGTATGGGATATAGGAGGTAATGTTGGAATATTTAGTAGAATTTCTAGTGATAAAGAAATCTTTACTGTTTGCTTTGATATAGATCCAGTTGCTATTGAAAAAAATTATTTAGAATGTAAGGAAAAAAATGAGAAATATTTGTTACCTCTGTTATTGGATTTGACTAATCCAAGTCCAGATATAGGATGGCAAAACATGGAACGTGATTCATTTCTAACAAGAGGTCCAGCAGATCTTGTTTTTGCTTTAGCACTAATTCATCATTTAGCAATTTCAAATAATGTCCCATTTGAATTAATTTCAGAATTTTTCTCTAGGAATTGTAGAAATTTAATAATAGAATTTGTCCCAAAAACAGACACTCAAGTTAAACGATTATTATCCAGTAGAGAAGATATTTTTTCAGAATATGATTATGAACATTTTGAAAAAGAATTTGAAAAATTGTTCATAATAATTGAGAAAAAAGAGATTAAAGATTCAGAAAGGATTATTTATTATATGCAAAATAAAAAACCGATTAATTGAATATTTCTCAAACTTTTCCAATTCATGTTATTTTTCTAGCAATTTTTCCTGTGATTTTTTTATTTTCAGAAAATATGCATGAACTTGTTCCTACAGATATCATAATTCCTTTATTGATAATTATTCCAATTTCATTAACTGTTTTTTATGTTTTAAAATTAATTTTTAAAGATTCTAACAAAGCAGCATTAATTGTATCAATGGGATTAATTTTATTTTTCACATACGGTCATTTTTATAATATATTCAAAGGATTTACAATATTTGAGGAAGACATAGGAAGACACCGTTACATCATAATTCCTTTTGTTTTGAGTTTTTTAATTCCAGTATTTTTCATAATAAAAAGTAAAATAGATTTTAAAAACATTACAAAAATTGTAAATGTAATCTCTATCGTATTAGTAGGAATGGTAATTCTAAACATTACAACATATGGGATTTCAGAAATTGAATCATATTCAACAATTGATTTTGAATTAAATAATAATTCTATAGAATTACAAAATATGCAAAATACTCCTGATGTGTATTATATTATTCTAGATGAATATGGCGGTCCTGAAAGTATGAAATATTTGAATTATGATAATAGTCAATTTTATGAATTTTTAAAGGGAAAAAATTTCATCATACCTGAAAAATCAACTAGTAATTATCCAATGACTCATTTCTCAATTCCATCAACAATGAATATGGAATATGTAAATGATCTTTCTAATATTTTAGGTGAAGATTCAAAAACATTCCTTCCTCTAAGAGAAATGTTATACAATAGTCAAGTGATCAAGAACTTTAAATCTCTAGGATATGACATTGTTATTTTTGAGTCAGGTTTTGTTCCTCCTGAAAATTTTGTGTTAGTTGATGACATAATATGTCCTGATCAAGGAATTGACTCAGTTTTGCTTGATATGATTGGAAGAACAAGTATGATGGGGTATTTTGTGGAAAGATATGAGGAAGGAAAAATCAGAGATAGAATAAACTGTACATTTTCAGAAATTAAAACTATAGGGAATAATAAAGATGAACCAATTTTTGTTTTTGCTCATATGCTAATCCCACATCCACCCAATGTTTTTGGTCCAAATGGAGAAGTAATTGTTCCTGGAAATCATATATCATCAGAAATATGGGATGAAAAAATAGCATATCTGGACCAACTTGAGTTTACAAATAATGAAATCACTAAAGTCATTGAGAAAATCCTTGATGAAAATGAAAAACCAATAATAATTATTCAGTCAGATCACGGTTCAGGATTTGATATAGATTGGAAGAACCCAGATGAATCTATGATTTTACAGAGATTATCAATATTGAATGCATATTATGTTCCAGAAATATCAGAAAACCAATTCTATGAAAACATAACACCTGTTAATTCATTTAGAATTATTTTTAATGATTATTTCAACGGAAATTATAAAATTTTGGAAGATCTAAATTATTGGAATAATGTATACAAACCATTTGATTTTCACGATGTAACTGAAATAATAGGAATGAATATCAAAAAATAAGAATGAAAGAAAAAATAAGAGAGAAAAGAAATGGAATCATTTAGATTATTGATAGGAGGATCTCCATCGAAAATGTTTCATTTGAAAGAATTTTCTGACAATCTTATAGATTTAGGAATTGAATGTAAGGTTGTACTTGATGTAGATTATTGTGATGGATTTCCAAGTAGAAAAATTTCTAAGTGGATTTATAAAAAAAATAAATTACCAAATTTAATTTCAAAATATAAACCCGATATGGTTTTAGTGGATAGACAAAGACATTTTGGTTTAGAAGTAATTAAAACTAGAATTCCATTATTAGTTCATCTTAGAGGGGATTTTTGGAAGGAGATTGAAATGGCGAAAAAAACCATCTACAAAAGTATTCCAAAAAAAATTGTCATTAATGAATGGGAAAAAATTGGCGAAAAATGCTTTCAAGAATCAACAATAATTTTACCAATTTGTAATTATTTATCAAATATTGTTAAAAATCGTTATCAAAATAAAAAAATTCAAACAATGTATCAAGGAATCAATCCAGAAAACTGGTTTAAAACCAAAGGAATGAAACTAAAACATCCTTGTGTAGGAATATTACAAGGAGCAACGATTTGGGGTAAAACTAAAGAGATGTTAATTTTATCTAAAATTTTAGATGCAAATCCAGAAATTACATTTTATTGGGTAGGAGATGGGCCTTATAGAGATAAAATTTTGTCAATCTTGAACAAATATGAAAATTTTGTATGGTTAGGCTCAATGAATTATCCAGATAAAGTAAGAGAATTTCTTGATGAAATTGATGTGTATGCATTGATTAGCGGACTAGATATGTCACCATTAACATTACAAGAAGCACAGTTAATGAAAAAACCAGTTTTAGCCACAAATGTTGGAGGTATTCCAGAATTAATGAAAGATAAAGAAACAGGTTTTTTGGTTGAAAAAGGAGAACATAAGGAATGGATAAATAAAATATCATTATTATTAAATGATGAAAATACTAGACGTCAAATGGGATTTGCGGGAAGAAAATTTGTGGAGGATAATTTTAGTTGGAACATTATTGCAAAAAAATTTGTGAATGATATTAAAAAAATGGTTTAGAAGATTTTTAACATTAAAATAAAAAAAATAATTCAAGTTTTTGAAAATTGTCTATACCATATTTCAAATGCAAGTAAACCTAGTAGTTTATTGATATGACGAATATCAATATTTTGATCATTCAGATTTGATTGAATCCAATTTTTGTTAACCCATCCATCTTGAATAATTTTTGCGTCAGAAAGATAATCATTAGCCATGGTTAATCCATAATTTTTCCAAAGATTTTTTGTATTAACTGAAAAACCTTGTTTCTGTTTTAAAATAAGATCATTTATTCCAAATTTTTCTAAAATTTTTCTTAAAGGTAATTTTCCAATATTAGATAGAGAATCATATTTTTGAGTAGGACTGATTTTCATTGATTTTTGAATCAATTCTGGAAATAAAAGAGGAGTAATTGATTGAATATTGAAACTTTTTGCAAGTGTATTATTAACTATAGAAAAATTATACAGTAATTTCCCGTTATAATCAGCTAAAAAAACTTGTTCCAATGGAGATAATTCATTGTCAAAAAATGGTACAAGTTTATCATAAATTACTTGCCAATTGAATTCCATTTTTTTCGTAAATATATCATCTTGATCTGGAACATGATCTCGTTCATGACAAGAAAGATATGCCTGAATTTTGTCAGTTACCGTTGAATTAGGATGAATTTTGGATAAAAATTTAGAATAACGAAAAATATATCCACCAAATAATTCATCACCACCATCACCAGAAACTAAATAATTTGAGAAATGTTTCGCTTTCTCAACAATGTAATACCAATGAATATCCCAAAAAGGAAGTTTTGTGATAGATATTGCATCTGAGAGTTTTTCAAGATAATTATCTACTTCAACAATGTGATGATTGACTCCAATCTTTTGTGCAATTTGTGATGCTGTTTCAGTTTCATCAACACTGTCAGAAAATTTTATCGAGATAGCATCAATTTGATTATCAGGAAAACGTTCTTTTAAAATACACAAAAGAAGTGATGAATCAACCCCTCCACTTAATGAAATAGAAATAGGTTTTGAGTAATCATTTGGAATTTGTTTTTGTAAATAAGAAATTAATTGTGAATGAATATTGTCTATTGAAAAATTTTCTTTTTTAATTAAATCTCTTGATGTTAATTTTGGAAGAATTGGTGTTTGAGTATTATCATATCTAAGTGTAAGAATGGATTTGATGGAATCTAAATTCATTTATTATAATTTTCCTCTACCAATTCCTCGATAAATTAATCCAGCTTGATTTGCAAGATTTTGATCAATAATATTTTTTGAATCAATTACCACAGAGGTTTTCATTTTAGATTTTAAAAATATTGGATCGATATTATGAAATTCTTTATGTGCTGTAGCAATAATTAAACCATCAGAATTTTCTAAGTTTTGAACAAAATCATTTAGTGTTTTAATTCCAAATATTTCTGAATTTTTAAAATATGGATCATAAATTAAAATATTTGCACCTTTTTCTTGTAGTAAATTTATGATTTTTTCTACAGGTGAGAGTTGAATATCTTTTACGTCTGGTTTGTATGAAACTCCTAAAACAAGGATTGATGCACCTGACAAAGGTTTTTTGATTTCATTTAATGCATCTTCTAAAAGTTCTACAGTATGAAATGGCATATTTTCATTAATTTTTCTTCCATTTTCAACCAATCCAAATGTTTTAGAAGTGAAATTCTTTGCAAAATTTATCATTTGATATGAATTTACAGGTAAACATGGACCTCCAACTCCAGCGCTAGGATAATGTACCTGAAAGTTATATTTTGTTTTAGCTGCTTCAAGAACTGTCATGATATCAATTCCTGCTTTTTCAAAAATTAATGCTAATTCATTAACAAATGCAATATTTAGATCTCGAAATACATTTGTGGTTAATTTGACAGCATTTGCAGTTTTACAATTTGGCATTGGAATTAGTTCGACTGTAAAAACATGTTTGTAAATTTTTGTAATTAAATTTTGTGTGTGTTCATCCATTGCACCAACAAGACGTGGTAATCGTTCAAAATCATTTAAAATCTGTCCAGGATTTGCAGTTTCAGGACAAACGCCCAGAGCAAAATTTTTCCCTAACTTTAATTTATTATCATCACCTTCAATAATCTTTAAAAAATCATTTTCAACAAAACCAGGTTCAACTGTACTTTCAATTATAATTAATTTTCCATCAGATATTTCATCATGAAGTTTTTTTGCTATTGAAAGTAATGATGAATAATCAGGGATATTTTTTTCATCCATTGGAGTAGGAAGTGATAATACAATAACATCACTAGAAGATACCCCCTCACTAAAACTGGTTGTAGCTTTGAATTTATTTTCATTTATTACTTTATCAAAAATAATATCATAACCAGGTTCATCATTTAAGGGAAAATTTCTAGAAGTTATCATTTCAACTAATTTTTCATTGATATCAACTCCTATAGTCGGCAAACCAGAATTGGCAAATGAAAGTGCAGTTGGTAAGCCTATCCTACCAATACCAATAACACAAATATTTAATTTTCCTGATTGAATTGTATCAACTATTTCTGAATCAGTCATATCTAGAATTTTTATCATATTACTCATTTTACCAGTTTTATGGGATTATTTACTTTTAGTTATTATTTACCAAAATTTAAAAATCGATTAAAATCACATTAACCATGAAATATGTTGTAACTGGTGGTGCTGGTTTTATTGGGAATAATATTGCTAAATTACTGATTAAAAAAGGTCATGATGTAGATATTATTGATAATCTTCACACAGGGAGAAAAGAGAATTTAAAAGAAATTATCGATAAAATAAATTTTTATCAAATAGATATACAAAATAAAAATGATTTAGAAAAAATCATAAAAAATTATGATGGAGTATTTCATGAAGCAGCTTTAACAGCAGTTCCTGAATCTTTTGAAAAGCCAAAAGAATATCACAATGTAAATGTCATAGGAACAAAAAATGTATTTAAAATTGCACAAAAGGAAAATATTCGTGTAGTATATGCCAGTAGTTCAAGTATTTATGGAGATGTAAAAAATGCCCCTATCAAAGAAAATGCAGATAGAAAACCAATTAATCCTTATGGCCAAACGAAATTAGATGATGAATTTCTTGCAGAAAAATTATCAAAAAATAATGTATCAATAATTGGTTTAAGATATTTTAATGTCTATGGAATTGGACAAACTGGATCATATGCAGGAGTAATAACAAAATTTCTTGAAAATATTAAAAATCAAAAATCATTTATTGTTAATGGTAATGGAAATCAAGTTAGAGATTTTATTCATGTTAAAGATATAGCTCAAGCAAATGTTGCTGCAATGGAAAGTAAAACTAAAAATGGTTTTTTTAACATTGGTACAGAAATTCCAACATCAATAAATAATTTAGCTAAATTAATGGTAGAATTATCTAATCATAAACATAAAATAATACATGGACCTCAACTTGAAGGAGATATTGAGATTAGTCAAGCAGATATGAATTTCACCAACAAATCATTCAATTGGAGTCATAAAATCAATTTAAAAGAAGGATTAAGGGATTTAATTAAAAATTATTTATCGTTAAACTCATAGAAGTGAATTATAAAGTTCAAGATATTGTTTCCCAATATTTTTCCAATCATATTTTTTTACAGTTTCATAAGATAAAGTAATAAATTTTTCTCGTAAATGTTTATCAGATATTAATTCAATAATTTTTTTACAAAACATTTCATGATTTGTAGGCTCTACTAAAATTCCTGATTCTTGATTTTGAATTAACTCTAAATTACCACCAACATTTGATGTAATAATAGCTGTTTTACATGCCATAGATTCAAGAATGGTTGTGCTTATTCCCTCTGAAAATGAAGGTTGAATTAATACATCTGAACCTTTGATTAAGGAAATTGTGTGTTGATGATTCTTTGAGCCTAAATAATGAATATTGTTTTGAGATGATTCAAGTTTTTTGATGTTTTCTACTTCAGGACCATCTCCAATAATTATTATATGTATATCATTTGGGATGTTTTTACATATCTCAATTAATGTTCTAATTCCTTTTTCTTTAGATAATCGTCCTGCAAATATTACTTGTTTTTCATATTTTCTATCTTCATCAAAAGACAAAGATGAAATATCAATGGCATTAGGAATTTGAATTACTTTGTATCCTAAAGATGTATAATAATCATATGATTCTTTAGAGATTACAGTTATTACATCAGCCCAAGATAATGCATCTTTTTCATATTTCTTTGATATGTTCCCACTAGTCTTACCATGTAATTGATTAATTTGTTCAGAAAATATTCCATGTATGGTAAGAATTTTTTTCCCAGATGAATTTTTCATTGCTAATGCTGATGGAATATTATGAGCATGAACAATATCAAAATTTTTTTTAAATTTAGTTTTTAAAAATGAAGAAATCATAAAACTTGGATTTTTTAATCCCTTAACTGGAATTGTAAATGTATTTTCTGAAGAAATGATTTCTATAGAATTTTCATTTTTTTCTAAGAAATTTTTTAATCCTTGAACATGTTGGGCAATTCCACCAATTCCAGATTGTGTTGGAGAAATAAGTAAAATGTTCATATTAAAAATTGAATTCAGAACTTTTAAGGTCTTGGATTAAAAAATTCTTTTACATTGTTGCTTGTGCTGCATCATGGAACATTTGACTTTTAGCGCAACCAGCAGCTAATTCGTCACCAGCACCACGTCTCATGAGTCCCCTGTAAAGACAATCTTCTAGTTTGACATCTTCTCTTTGTTCCCATTCCTCAACAGTGACTGAGAATTTCTTTTGAATTCTATCTCTATACCATTCAGGAATTACATTAAAGGCACAAAATGGAACTATTCTAAGATCTGGAGTAACATAGTGAATATCACATCTTTGTAATCTTTCTAAGTCTTCATTGTATTTGTCCTGAAAGTGCATCATTCCTAGGAATAATCCCTTTACATGCCATGAACCAACTGAATCAAATGATCTCTTCATGAGGATATTTCCAAACATTTTTGCTAAATCTAATCCTGCTGGTTGTTTTTTAGAATCAACAAATCCTTTGAGTTTTCTTACAACTTCTAACATTGTAAAGTATTTGTTTTTACCAGAACGAATTTCTTCTGCTTTATCTTCAAATAATTCCAACATTCCTTGAATATCACAGAATTTAGTTAATGGAACAAATTTCTTGGTATCTGCATCCTCAAAAATGTAAGTTCCTGCACCACAAGCAAAGTGGATAGATAATTCATATTTTGGTTTACTTGAAAATGCTTCAATTACATTTGTTAATGGCATACAACTAGGAACTGGGAACCAATCATCAACAGTTACATCACCATTTGTTTGCTCTTCAATTCTTTG
>Ga0257123_1002380_pt1 | contig 10112 bp, 8 predicted proteins | sample SI106_135metaG_FD_190185 | JGI IMG/M metagenome (GOLD analysis project Ga0257123, IMG submission 190185) | Marine microbial communities from Saanich Inlet, British Columbia, Canada - SI106_135 | ecosystem: Environmental > Aquatic > Marine > Inlet | place: Canada: British Columbia | collected...
TTATAGTAATTTAAAATTTTTTCCAATTAATATGAACGACGTACCGGTTGAAAATTGGGAAATTATTCCAATAAAAAAAGAAGAGAAAATGAAAAAAGCAAGACTAGCAGAAGATAAAACAACAAAAATCACCCCTCAAGAAAGGCAACAATACAAACAAGAAAAAGTCGAAAAATTGAAGACGGAGTTTAGCGATGAGTTGGAGAAAAAAGCCATTGAAGAGGAGATTTTGGGTAATGTTCAAGATGAGAATATCCAAATAAGAAAAAAAGAACTGCAAGAAATGATGAAACAGTATAAAATTGGAAGCTTAGAAAGAAGAGCAGTGGAAGAGGAGGTTGAAAAACTGTAGGATTTTTAGAATATTTAAAAAAATGGTATAATATCATTGAATATAGAATTTAATATCTTATTTTATATTCTACATTCTAAATTTATGTTAAAAAATACTTTAAAACAATTTGAACTTTTGTCGGCTTCGAAGAAGCGGTTTTTATCTTCACCGGTTGTACTTTCGACTGTGGAAAGGGTTGAGAAAAAGTATGGGGTTAAGTTGGCTTTGATTTTAATGGAAGTCGCGATTGATGATAGTAAGATTGATAATCTTGATTCTTTTTTGGAACAAAAATTAAGTATTGAAAAATCAATTGCCAGTCAAATTGGTTCTGAATTAAATGTAGGCGTTTTTCAGGAATTTTTAAATATTGGAAAAGAACAAGCACCTAAAATACCTAAAGTACCAAAAGCACCTAAAATAGTTGCTCCTAACTTTAAAGTTAATACTAATCAAGAAGCTCAGCCAAAGCAAAATTTTACAAAACCAGTAAAAAATGATACTATGAACAATGGTGAGCAAGTAGTTTCTGAAAATTTACCGCAAACTATCCCCAGCAATTTGCCTGTTGTTAAAAAGGAAGAGACTCAACAATCAACGATTGTAAAAAAACCTATTATAAAAAGCAAAGATAAAATTTCTGAAACTTCTTTTATTAAACCATCTGACAATTCGCCTGATGATAGCGAGCTTATTTTTAATAAAAGTGATGAGGAAGAGTTAAAAACTTTTGAAAATAAAACAAAAGAATTAAAATTTTCAGCAGGTGAAATGATTGATTGGGAAAAAAAGGCAGAAAATATTATGCTTGAACTTAATATTGATTTATCAAGCGATCTATTAAAAAACAGATTTAAAAATATTTTAATTAGCGTTTTAAAAGGAGTAAGAAATTTTATTGACCTGAAAGATGTTCTAGAAAAAAGAGTTGAAGAAGGAGGGATGGGATTTAAGGGTGATTTAGCGGAAAAAATAATTGAAGCAGTTAGAGCTGATCATAAAAATAAGCCTATCAAAGACGAACCAGTCTCAGGCAGGGAAATAAGCCCACCAAAAGTGGATCTTCCCGAGACGAGAGAGCAAAGAATAAAGCCTATTGAAAACGAAGCTAGTAAAACTAACAAAGCTGATATGGATAAAGTTTCCTCAGCATTTGGATTACCGGAAAAAGGAGAGAATCACGAAAACACAAAAACACAAAAACACAAAAACATAGGTTTATTTGGAAAGGATACCGGAAATCAAATAATGAAGCCAATTAAAAGAGAAGTTAAAGTTAACAAAATTAATGAAGCTAGAAATGAAGCTAGAGAAATTAACGAATCTATTCCAACTAAGCCGGGAATTTTAAAAAAGCTATTTTCAAATAAAAAAAAGGAGCAGACTCCTAAATTAGGAAAACCAAAAATAGAAGATATTAAAAAAGTAAAAATTAAGGAAGAACCAAGACTAGTTGGGCCAATAGAGGAAATTGAGGCTTTAACGATAGATGATTTTAGAGATTGGTCTGATGATCCCTTGAAGTCTGCTGAGAACATTAAAATAAAAATAAATGTTTTAGCTGAAGAATCTCTTGAAAAAGGATCCCTTGGCATAAAAGCTTGGAAGAAAAGTGAAATTAGTAAACTTTATCTGAATATATTAAATAGCGCCATGATAAAACATCTTCCAGTTTCGCAGATTATTAAAAATTTAGAAGAAGAGAGAAAAATTACTCTAACTGAAAAAGAATTTGAAGCCATAGCAAAATTAAATCAAAATCTGAGATTTTAAAATGAAACAATTTGTCGTTCCACAATTCATTAGTGTTGAGAGTAAAATTTTAGGACCGATTACGGTTCGGCAGTTTGTTTTACTTATGGGAGCTCTTCTCTTGTCTATTTTATTTTATAAATTTGCTGATTTTACTTTATTTTTATTCTTAACAACGGTTAACTTTGGAATCGCCGGTATGTTTTCTTTTGGGAAAGTTAATGGTCGTCCAATCCACTATTTTTTATTAAATTTTGTTCAAACAACTTTTTTACCTAGAAAAAGAGTTTGGTGTAAAGATTTTAGCGTAGCTGAGATAAAAAATAGAATTGAAGCCAAGAAAAATATAGACGATGAAATTATTTACTCCAAACCAAAATTGCTTGAAAAATCTCGTTTATCAGAGCTATCTTTGGTAGTCGACACTGGTGGAAGATATCAAGGAGGAGTTTAGAATTATAATTTATAATTTAATTATTATGTCTAAAAAAATTATTCGAAAAACAACTCAGGAGTATTTGAGTATAGCTGAGATTAAAGATGATTGTGTAATTTTAAAAGACGGTTCTCTAACCGCTGTTTTAATGGTTTCCAGTATTAATTTTTCTTTAAAATCTGCTGAAGAACAAGACGCTATCATTGGTTCTTATGTGAATTTTTTAAATTCTTTTGATTTTCCTTTGCAGATTGTTATTCAATCTAGAAAATTAAATATCGATCCTTATTTACAAAAATTATTAAATATAGAAAAAGAGCAAACTAATGATTTACTTAGAATGCAGATAGTGGAGTATCGGGATTATATTTCCGAGCTGGTTAAAATCGGACAAATTATGACCAAGAAATTTTACATAGCCATTACTTATACCACAGCCGTTGACCATCGAAAAAGTCTTTTAACAAAGCTCGGAGAAGTTTTCTCACCAGCCAAGATTGTTAGATTGAAAAGGGAGGTTTTTTTAAGAAGGCATAAAGAGTTGATGCGAAGAGTGGATAATGTTTCTTCAGGGTTGAATAGCATGAGTTTAAATACAGTTCTTCTGGACACTCAAAGTTTAATAGAACTTTATTATAATTCTTATAACCCATCTATTTTTAAATCTCAACCATTACCCGATTTAGAAAAAATGCAAATAGAGAACTAAATTTTATGTTTAAACCTAGCGACATTAAACAACAAGAGAAGGAATTAGCTAAAGCCAAGGCCGAAAAAGAGCGACTTGGGTTTATTGAAAAAGAAAAAGTAGAAACAGAAAAAACTAAACAAGAGAAAATTTTACTTGAAGAAGAAAAAGCTTATCGCAAAGGGATTGTCACTGTAAAAGATATTATTGCTCCATCAGCGCTTGAAGTAAAGCCGGCTTATTTGCGATTGGGCGATACTTATACCCGGACTTTGTTTGTCGTAGATTACCCTCGTTATATTTCTGTTGGGTGGTTTTCGCCTATTATCAATTTTAGCGCGACTCTTGATATTAGTATGTTTTTTGTTCCAGTTGATTCCGGTATTGTTTTGAAACAGCTTCGTGATAAATCCGGTAACTTGGAGGCTCAGCTGGTAGAGGATGCTGAAAAAGGAGCTCCGCGTGATCCATTAAGAGAAACTGCGCTTCGAGACATAGAAAAATTAAGAGATGATTTGACCCAGGGGATAGAACATTTTTTTCAATTTTCACTTTATGTGACAATTTATGCTTCTTCGCCAAAAAAACTAGAAGAACTAACAGAGGAAATAGAGGGAATATTCGGGGCTAAATTGGTTTTAAGTAAAAGAGTTTTATATCAGGCTGAACAGGGGTTTAACTCTTCTGTTCCTTTGGGAGAAGATCAGTTACAAATTCCGTTTAACATGAACTCTTCCCCTGCGGCATCTTCTTTTCCTTTTATGTCTTCAGAGCTTACCTCTGACAGTGGAATTTTATATGGTGTTAATCGACATAATAATAGTTTGATTTTGTTTGATAGGTTTACTTTGCAAAATGCTAATATGGCCGTGTTTGCTACCTCTGGGGCCGGTAAAAGTTATGCTGTTAAGCTGGAGGTTTTGCGAAGCATGATGTTTGGTACTGATGTTATGATTATTGATCCGGAAAGAGAGTATGAACATTTGTCTGAAGCTGTTGGAGGAACATATATTAATATTTCCCTTAACTCTCAGATTAAAATTAATCCTTTTGATTTACCCCGGTCTGTTTCTGAGGAAACCAAAACAGGTGATATTATAAGAAGTGCTGTTATTACTTTAAAGGGTATGATGCGTCTTATGCTTGGTGATTTAACCCATCAAGAAGATTCGTTAATTGATAGAGCTCTTATTGAAACTTACGCCAAAAAAGATATTACCCCGGAAAGTGATTTAAGAGAAGCAGAAATACCGCTGATGCAAGATTTTCAAGAAGTTCTAGAAGGGATGGAGGGTACCGACGACTTAGTACTTAGAGTTAAAAAATATACTGAAGGTACTTTTTCAGGTTTGCTTAATAACTATACTAATGTTAATATGGAAAATCAGTTGGTGATTTTTTCTGTTAGAGATTTGGAAGACGAACTTAAACCAGTTGCGATTTATATGATTATTAATTATATTTGGAACGTAGTTAGGTCAGAAATGAAAAGAAGAATGCTTGTTATTGACGAGGCTTGGTGGTTAATGCAAAGAGAAGATTCAGCTAAATTTATTTTTGCCCTGGTAAAACGTTGTCGAAAATATTATTTAGGAATTACAACAATCACACAGGACGTTAATGACTTTTTAATTTCTCCTTACGGCCAAGCTATTGTAAGTAATAGCGCGCTTCAACTGCTTTTAAAACAATCAACTTCTTCAATTGATGTTATTCAGAAAACTTTTATGTTAACAGAAGGAGAAAGATATTTACTTTTGGAAAGTGGGGTAGGAGAAGGAATATTTTTTGCCGGTAACAAGCACGCAGCTATTAAAATAGTAGCTTCTTACTCCGAAGATCAACTGATAACATCCGACCCAAGACAGCTACTTGAAATAGAAGAGGCGAAAAAAGAGTTTAAGGAAAAAAGCAAAGAAGACTTAGGTGTTGATGAGTCATTATAGTTTTGTGTTTTACAAGATAATGAAGCTAGTAAAGCTAAGAAAATGTTTTTATCAAAAAAATTACTTATAAAATTAGCCTTTGGTTTAATCATATTGGTTTTTTTGATGTTTATTTTTTTGTGGGGCTATTATAAAACTATTTCTAGCTATAATGAAGATTCAAGTGAGAATATTAATACGAACTCTAGAAATAACAACAATCAAGGTTTTCCTGAAGAAGAAAAAATAAACAGTTTGATTAATGATAATACCGATATTAATAAAAATACAGAGATTGTTTCCCCTCAAGAAATGCAGCTTAAAAGTATTATTGTTTTATTCGCCGAAAGACTTGGAAGTTACTCAACAGATACTTATAATTTTTCCAACTTAACAGAGGTTAGATATTTAACGACCAATAGGATGCAGAATGAAATTGATGGCTTAATGAAAAATTCGTTATTAAAAAAAGATGTAGAATATTATGGGGTTACTACAAGGGCTATATCTGTTAAAATATTAGACTTAGAAGATGATAGCAGTATAATTCAGGCAATTGTTTCTTGTCAAAAAGAGGAAACAAAAGGCGATCAAAAGCCAACCACTAAAATAAAATATCAAAATTTAAAAATAAAGTTGATAAAATCAGGCGATAAATGGTTGATAGATGAGGCGATATGGGAGTAATTAGTATTATCGCAGAGTGGTTGTTTCCGGTAGAGTGTGTTATTTGCAAAAAATCTGACAAATGGTTATGTAAAGAGTGTTATAAAGATATTGAATTTTTGCCTTTGAATAAATGCCCTTTTTGTAAATCTTTTTCTTTTTTAAGTAAAACTTGTAAAAAATGTGTAGCCATTGAACAGAATAAATTAGACGGAGTGTTTAGCTACAGTTCTTATAAAAATTTAAAGTTAAAGAAAGTTATTCATTCTTATAAATATAGTTATATCACAGATTTAAAATATCCTCTTTTCAGACTATTAGAGCATATTTTAAAAAATATAGAAAAAGGACAAGCTATTGGAAATTTATCTAAGATAATAGATGAAAAAACTTTATTTTTTTATGTTCCTCTTCATAACATAAAGCTAAGAACACGTGGCTTTAATCAAGCTGAGTTATTACTTGAAGAATTAGTTAAAAATAAAATAGTTACAGAAAAGCAGGCTGAGTATAAAGATTTTTTAAAAAGAATTAAAAATACTTTGCCTCAAGCAAAATTAAAAAAAGAAGAAAAAACTAAAAATTTAAAAGACGCTTTTTCTTACAAAGGGCCGTTATTAAAAAATAAAAATGTTATTTTAATAGACGATGTAGCCACAACCGGGTCCACCTTAAACGAATGTGCTAAAATTTTAAAATCCGTTGGAGCTAAGAAAGTTTACGGGATGGTTATTGCGAGATAGATATTATATAGATTGACAAACAAGAAAATTGTTATACAATACTATTATTATATAACAACTTGAAGTTGAGGTGGAGGGATGGCAGAGCGGTTGAATGCGACAGTCTTGAAAACTGTTGAGCCTTAACGGGTTCCCAGGGTTCGAATCCCTGTCCCTCCGCTTTGATTTTAAGTGTAATGTTTATATAGGAGAGGTGGCTGAGCGGTTGAAAGCGCATCCCTGCTAAGGATGTAGAGGTTAACGCTTCTCGAGGGTTCGAATCCCTCCCTCTCCGCAGGATTAAATGAAAAAGGGATGAGAAGTTTATGCCCGGATGGGTAAATCCCTCCCTCTCCGCAGGATTAAATGAAAAAGGGATGAGAAGTTTATTGTAAATAAAACCATATGTCAGAACAAACGCAACAGCAAGGTGAAAAAATAAAAAGTTGGACTTTTCCGGAGTATATTAAGCACAATAGAACAACCGCTTGGTATGTTGGTGCTTTTTTAATGATTGGTTTGTTACTTTTGTATTCTGCAAGAACAGATAATTTTTTGTTTGCGATTGTTATGATTATGATATTTGTTGTTGTAATCCATTCTCACAAACAAGATCCATTGAAAATGAAATTCTCAATATATGAGAATGGTATTTTATTAAACGAAAAGTTTTATGGTTTTAAAGGTTTAAATAATTTTTGGATTGCCTACGATCCACCAGAGGTAAAAAAACTTTATTTTGAAGTTGATAATATTTTTAAAAGTATCTTAATAATACCAATAGAAAAAAACTCCCCTTTAGAGCTTAGAGATATTTTAACAAAATATTTAGAAGAAGATTTAGAAAAAGAAGGCGAATCAACATCCGAGGCCTTAGGGAGAATGATGAAGTTGTAAATTATGTAATAATACATAGGGCGACTTTTAGTCGCTTTTAATTTTGTTATTTTTTAATAGGTTTATTAAGGCTCCCATAGTTTAATGGATAGAACGCAAGATTGCGGATCTTGTGATCCAGGTTCGACTCCTGGTGGGAGCACATTATGCTTACTTTAGATTCAAAAGTTTTGGAGGTCTCTCCGATCGCTAAAAGATTATCAGCTCGTCTTAAAAAAATGGGGATTATTACTATTTTGGATCTTTTGAATTATTTTCCTTTTCGTTACGATGATTTTAGCAAGCTAAAAAAAATCAAAGATTTAATTCCCGGAGACATCATAACTATCAAGGGTAGAGTTGATTTGATAGAGACCAGGAGAAGTCCTGTACAAAGAAGAATTTTAACCGAAGCGGTTATTTCTGATGAGTCAGGTACTATAAAAGTTGTCTGGTTCAACCAGCCTTTTTTAATTAAGAATATTAGACAGGGGGAAAATATATATTTGTCAGGCAAAGTTGAGGCAAGTTATAAAACACTGCAGATGACTTCTCCTGAATATGAAAAAGTAAAAAAAATTACCTCTACTGCCGGGAGATTTGCGCCGGTTTATCCACTGGTGGCTGGAGTAACAAATAAACATTTAAGATTTTTTATAAGTTCAATTTTATCTCTTCGAAAAAATATTAAGGACTGGTTGTCAAGTGAAAGTAAGCAAAGATTAAATTTTTTGGATCTGCAAGAAGCATTAAAGCAAATTCATTTTCCGGACAATAAAGAGATGTTAATAAAAGCTCAAACTCGTTTAAAGTTTAACGAGCTTTTTTTAATTCAACTGCAGAGTCAAATTATTAAAAAGAAATTAAAAGATTCCTCTTCTTCAAAAATAACATTTGAAGAAGAGAAGATTAAGAAATTTGTTCAAAGTTTGCCTTTCAAATTGACTAACGATCAAAGGAAGTCGAGTTGGGCGATTTTATTGGATATGCAAAAAGATTATCCAATGAACAGATTGCTTGAAGGTGATGTTGGATCAGGCAAAACAATTGTATCGGTTATTGCTATGTTAAACGTTGCTTATAATAAACAGCAGTCAGCTTATATGGCGCCAACAGAAATTTTAGCTAAACAGCAATTTAACTCTCTTTGTAAGTTATACAAAAATGAAAAAGTTAAAATAGGACTTTTAACTCGTACTGAACAAAAAATGTGTTCAATGGACGAAAATATAAAAAAGAAAGATTTTTTAAATAAAATATCAGCAGGGGAAATAGATATAATCGTCGGAACACATGCTTTAATACAGAAAAGCATTGAGTTTAAAAATTTAGCATTAGTTGTTATCGACGAGCAACATAGATTTGGAGTAGAGCAGAGGAAGGAATTGAGTGAAAAATCTGAGACTCAAACCATACCCCACTTTTTGTCTATGACTGCAACACCGATACCTAGGTCTTTGCATTTGGCTCTTTTTGGAGATTTAGATTTAAGTATAATTGCAGAGATGCCTAAAGGAAGAAAAAAGATAATAACTAAAATTATTGAGCCAGTGGAAAGACAGGAAACTTATAACTTTATTTTAAATCAAATAAAAGAGGGAAAACAAGTTTTTGTGATTTGTCCTTTAATTAATGAAAGCGATAAGCTAGGGGTAAAGTCAGTTACGGCTGAATATGAAAAGTTAGATAAAAAGATATTTCCTAAAATTAAAATAGCCGCGCTTCATGGAAAAATGAAAACTGAAGAAAAGGAAGAAATAATGCAAGATTTTTTAGAAAATAAGACAAAAATTTTAGTGGCGACTTCGGTCGTGGAGGTTGGGGTTGATATTCCTAACGCAACTGTTATGATGATTGAAGGATCAGAGCGTTTTGGCTTGTCTCAACTGCATCAATTTAGAGGAAGGGTTGGCAGAAGCGAATATCAATCATATTGTTTTTTATTTAACGATAGCGCAAGTGAGAAAGTTGAAGAAAGGCTCCAAGCCTTAGTTGATTCAGATGACGGTTTTCAAATCGCCAAACGTGATTTAGAGCTTAGAGGCCCGGGAGAAGTTTACGGTAAAAGCCAATCCGGTTTTCCTGAATTTAAAATCGCCAGTTTTTTTGATCATGAACTAATAGAAAAAGCAAACAGCGAAGCAAGTAGGGTTTTAAGCAGTGATATGGATTTAGAGAATCATCCTGAACTAAAAAATAAAATAGAAGAATTAAAAGAAGCAATGCATTTAGAATAATTTCATATAAACATATTAGCATTTAAATAAATCGTGTTATTATTAAGATGTTAAAATGTTTATATGTTTAAATGACGTGTATGTTTTCTGGAATTGTTGAAAAAACAGGACAAATTAAAAAAATAGAAAATCTGAAAGATAAGGTTTATTTTACTATTGAAGCAGATAATTTTTTGGATGATATTAAAATTGGAGCCAGTATTTCTTGCGATGGTGTATGTTTAACAGTAGTTAAAAAAACCAGTAATGATTTTATAGCTGAGCTAATGCCGGAGACTTTAAGATTAACTAAATTTCAAGACTCTAAAAAAGGAGATTTAATAAATTTAGAAAAATCTTTAAAAGTAGGTGGTAGATTAGACGGACATTTTGTAATGGGTCATGTTGATGGGGTTGGCGAAGTTAAAAAAATTGAACAAGACAAAGAATATATTAATTTAATTATTAATACACCAACTGAGTTAATTAAATTTTTA
>Ga0257123_1002387_pt1 | contig 10089 bp, 9 predicted proteins | sample SI106_135metaG_FD_190185 | JGI IMG/M metagenome (GOLD analysis project Ga0257123, IMG submission 190185) | Marine microbial communities from Saanich Inlet, British Columbia, Canada - SI106_135 | ecosystem: Environmental > Aquatic > Marine > Inlet | place: Canada: British Columbia | collected...
TACCGGACTGCAACGGCCCCGCAGACATCACATCATACAGTCCCTGCCGGGACACGCCGGCCAGGTCTGCCATGGCAAAAGCCTCGGCCATGGCGTTGGCAGTGGTCATCGCGAAAAAGTTGTTGATCAGTTTGATTTTATGACCCGTTCCCAGTTCACCCAGATGGAACACATTCTCACCCAAGTCGTCCAGTACCGGACGGGCCTGATCAAATACAGCCCGATCGCCGGAGCACATGATGTTCAGCAGTCCATCCACCGCATGTGAGGGTGTTCGGCTCAGTGGAGCGTCCAGATAGGTTGCCCCAGCTGCGGCTACTTTTTTGCCCAGCACCTTGGTTGATTCCGGCAATGAGGTGCCAAAATCAATCACGATCACTCCCGGCTTTAATCCGGCTATCACGCCATCAACCCCATTCATCCGGCTCTCAACCGAGGCAGAAGTATCCATGCACAGCATGACGATATCGCTCGCCTTGGCCAGTTCCCGGGCGTTCACGGCCTCAACCGCACCTTTGGCTACGGCAGCATCAATGCGAGGCCGCGATACATTTCCCATAACGGTCAGGCTATAGCCAAGGGACTGTAGACGCCCCACCATGGCAGCGCCCATCAAGCCTATGCCGATAAATCCGATGTTTGGTTTTGTCATTGTTTTTTCTCTCAATTAATTGTAGCGGGCGAATGGTTCGGGGCAACGCCCCGGGTAAACTATCGAGCCAGCGATTTTAGTCTGGGCGTAAGACCGCCAAATTGGACAGGGTTACGTTGGGGTTGGGACTGATCCCAGTATAGGTCTGGAAACTACGTATTGCCATGTGCTGGAACAGATCGAACCCGGTCAGAGTGGCCAGCCCGGCGTGGCTGCAATCGGTCAGAAACTGAGTGTCGGTTGGCGTGTATACCGCATCAAAGGCCCATGCCTGCTTGCCGATCAGGTCGGCTGCAAATGCACTGCCAGGATTGTACGCCATGCCCAACGGCGTGGCATTGACCAAGCCATCGGCCCCTTTAATGGCCTTTGGCCACTGGTCCGGTGACGCTATCGTGGCGCAGGGCCCAAGACGTTTGGCAAGATCCTTGGCGCGGTCAGTCGAGGTATCAAAAATTGTAATTTCGCTGGCCCCAAGCTCGACTAAAGCCGGACCGATCGCGCGTGCAACACCACCTGCCCCTGCCAAGGCAACCGCGCCAACCGAGGTGGTTGGCAGTTGCAAAGCCCAGGCCGACACGAACCCGGAATAGTCGGTATTAAGCCCGGTCAGCGTGTCCCCAAACACCAGAATGTTTGAGGCGCCCAACTGACGCAATTCGGATGGCATGCCCTCGCCAGCATAGTCTGCCGCATCTTGCTTATAAGGGTGTGTGACCGAAACACCGTGCCAGTTATCTGCCCGCAAGCCATCTACAAATTGCGCAAAGTCAAAATCCGATTTCCCAGCGGTATCGATCAGCTCAAAGCTGAGTTCAATCCCTGCCTCCTGGCACATCAACTCCAGCGCCGCCGGAAATCGCGTCTGGCCTATGTGGTCACCAATAAGGCCACAGCGAAGGCTTTTCATTACACTGGCTCGCCCATCAGTGCTGCCTCAATCTGCAGGGTTGCAGCAAGCGTTTTGGTCGCATCCCGCGCATCAATCAACGGCGCCGCGCGTCCGGCGACAACATCAGCAAAATGTTCGAGCTGAGCCACCAATGGTACCCCCTCGGCGCAGGAGATTTTGCTCGGCTGTGCAGCCTGTGACCAGTCTTTCGCCTCACCCCAGAGCGTCAGCGAGGGAAAGCTGATCGCGCCTTTGGTTCCGGTGATCCACAACATGTCCTGATTTGTGGTACCAATATTGGGATTCTCACCAGTGCCTGCCTCAAATCCCCAAGGCGATGGACTGGTATCGGCAAAGGCAAGCGTAGCCACAGTACCATTGGCGAATCCCAAAGTGACGCCGCCGCTTTCGATCCGGCCCTGCCCACGCAATGCGCTGGAGCCAAAGCCAGACACATGGATCAGATCGCCAAACAGATACCGCAGCAGGTCCAACTCGTGCACCAGATTGATCATGATTGGCGAACCTGCCCGTCCTGCCCTCCAAGGCACATCAAAATATTCATCTGGCTTGCGAACCGCCCAGATCATCGAGGCCAATACCGTTGCGCCAATCTGTCCCGTATCCAACAGCTCTTTCAATGCACGCACTTTGGGGTGATAGCGCCGATGATGCCCCACCAAGGCCACTACACCAGCGCGCTCAACAGCGCTAACAATGCTGTGGGCTTGTTCAAGAGTGCTCGCTACCGGCTTTTCGATCACCATATGCCATCCACGCTCGGCCGCAGTTTCGGCATTGGTCGCATGTAGATCGGTGGGGGTGGCAATAATGATGCCGTCAACCGGTACATCAACTGCTTCAATACAGTCAAAGCTGGCGCCTGGAGCGGCAGCTCGAACTTTTGGGTCCGGGTCGATCACCCCGACCAGGTCGAAGCCCCGATGGTCAAGAACATGGGCGATGTGGCGTGTCCCAATCAACCCGCCACCTGCCACTACAATACGCATCGATTCTCTTTCACAGTCTCCAGCCATGCCTCTTTGCACAAGGCTACCGAGCTTCTATTTTAGACTACCTGACGAGCATCTTCAGTTCGGGGAAGAACAGGATCAGCATCAGAGCCAACAGCTAAATACCAATGATGGGAAGGGAATCGCGGTAGAGTTCTCCCAGGAAAATTTTCGCTACCAACGCCGATTTTATTTGATCCCTAGCAGGGCGGTCCTGCAGTTTGGTTGCGCTGTCATCGCGGCACACTCTCGCGATGAGCGCTACAGGGCTGATACAATGGTTTCTCACCATTTGCCGGAAAGATCATGAAAGACCGTTTTGTGCAATGGGCCAAGGAGAATGGCCATTCGCTGGCCTGGGTTGTGCTGCTGCTGATTTCGTTTTTCTACTATGTGTCTTTGATGCTGAGTGGTTGATCGCTGCGAACGACGGCTTCTGATTGGCAAACCGGGAATCTGCCGGGAATTGGAGTTTCCCTGGCATGAGCTATAGCCCCCAGCCCCCAGCGGCCGCTGATGACCTAATCTGTTGGCGGTTCTAGAGCTAAGGCATCTGTACCATGTGACTATGAGGTTACCCGATCTTTGGGCTCACCCGTCGCGAGGTACATCTCAATATTTTCTATCACGCGAAATCCCATGTCATTTCGGGCCTCAGTCGTCGCCGTTCCAATATGGGGAGACAGCACGACGTTTTGCATTTCGATCAGGGCAGGATTAACCTTCGGCTCGTTTTTATAGACATCAAGGCCCGCGCCGGCAATCACGCCGTTTTGCAGGGCGCGTATCAAAGCATCTTCGTCGACGACAGCGCCTCGTGCAGCGTTAATCAGCACGCTGTTTGGCTTCATGGCGGCAAACGCATGATCATCGATAAGGTGCTGGGTCTGGGGTGTCAGCGGGCAGTGGACTGAGACAATGTCGGCAAGCGCGAGCAGCTCGTAAAGGTCAGGACAGTAACGAGCCTCGAATTCTTTTTCGGCCGTGCGGTTTCTTTTTCGATTATGGTAAAGGACCGACATGCGAAACCCCCGAGTACGATGAGCGACGGCTTGCCCGATGCCGCCAAGGCCAATGATGCCGACCGTTTTTCCCCAGACTCTCAGACCACACAAAGGGTCATCGACCTTAAACCCCTGCCAGTCGCCGCGCCGCACAACGTTATCCAGATCAATCAAACGTCGACAGACCGATATCATTAAACCAACCGTGAGATCTGCCGTATCTTCTGCAACGACGTCCGGCGTATTACTGACGTAAATACCACGCTGGGTAGCGGCTGAAACATCGATATGTTGAGTGCCTGCACTGATGGTTGCGATCAGTTTTACGCTATCAGGCAATTTTGAGATCAAGTGCGAATCTATCGGATCGAATCCACACGGACACAGCACCGTTGCGCCTTGACACTGCTCCACGATCTCTTCGGCGCTCATTATTCGATCAGAGGGGTTCAATCTCGCATCGAAGCGCTCCGCAATAGCGGTTTGGACGGCCTTTGTCCAACTTCGGGTTACTACTACCACAGGTTTTGTCACTTTTTCTTCCTCATGATTCTAGCGGGGTGCTACAACATAAAACCCGTTCGCCTAAGGCTTGGGATCAGAGTGAGTCGCTGCCACCGCCGATTGCGACAATGCTGCCGGCGCCCGCAGAAATAAGGCTACGACTGCTAAAAGTATCGGCAAAAGGGCCAGACTCCGAAGAGTCCAGTCATAAGTGCCGGAGATATCGAAAGCCATCGCCAGAGGGAGTGGGCCCAGGGACGCTCCGACGATGACGATCATTTGCCCCGTGCCTTGGATGCTGCCCAGGTGTTTGCGCCCAAAGTACCTCGGCCAAAGAAATGCAACATAGTTCATGGTGGCGGCGTTATTCAGGCCGAAAATCATGGCATAAATCACGGCCCCCGTCATACTGCCCACCAGCGTGACAGACACAAGTGACGCTGCCATAACAACAAGGCCGCCGGCGAGCATCCACTCGGTTCGAAAACGATCAAGCATACGACCAATGATCGGCATTGTGATCGCTGCTGTAATGCCGGTAATGGTAAACATGGAAGTCGCGTCTTGTGCAGAGAGGCCATGTTTCATCAAAATGCCTTTGTTCTCTACGTGCAGTGCAGTCACCAGCATCGATAGAGCAAAAAGACTGGCTGTAATAATATAGAACGTCGACGATCGCAGGGCTTCGCCTCGAGTCAGCCCAGTCATCACAGTAGATTCACCGGAGTCATTGTCCGGTGGGACACCGTCTGGTGCGAGGCCGACCTGCTCAGGTTTGTTGTAGGCCAACAGAATGATCGGCGGCAACAGAATAATCCAGGTGCTGATTCCGAGCCAGATCCAGGTCTCGCGCCAGCCGATAGTCTCGATCAACCATTGGCATAAAGGGGGGTGTACCGCCATCGAAATCGGGAACCCCAGCGACATTATGCCAAGCGCAAAGCCCCGCTTGCGGTTAAACCATTGAGAGACCAAGTTGTTGCAGCTCAGCATCAAGGAGCCTTGGCCGAGAAATCGCAAGCAGCCAAAACCGATTGCGATGGCAAGCCAACTGGATGAAAAACTAAACAACACGCAGGCGAGGCCGAGTGCCAGCGTAAGTATCCAGAGTAAGCGGGCCGGACCGACCCGATCAATCACGCTACCGAGCTTGGGCAGCAAAAAGGCAGCGACCAAGGTAGCGGCGCCATACGCCGCCGCAATGGCGGTGCGGGAAAGCCCGAGCTCCTGCGACAGCGGGTCGAAAAACAAGCCAATCAAATGTGATTGACCTGGTCCGGTACCAAACATGGTGAGTGCAGCAACCGGAAGAATGACCCAACCATAGAATACTCGTTGGTTCATAGTCCGAAACAGCGATTGTCGAAGTCCAGTGAGCATAGATAGATCAGGCAAGTGGGTTAGCCGTTGAGGCTAGGTGAATAATCAGGGTTTAAAACCTATAGGCTTTGACCAAAGCTCAGCAGAGCTGAGATCAGTGGTTGTGGTGCTTCAGCCGGGAGCATATGGCCGGCATTTTCCACATCGACTCGGCGAACGTTCGGGATTCTTCCTACCAGTTTGTCAACAACTTCGGCGTCGAAAAATACTCGATCATTCAAGCCCATAATCACCAGGACAGGGCAGGTGATGTGTTCGTAATCGACGTTCCAATCGGCTGCACCCATATTTTTCAGCAGATTATAGGTGCCAGAATTTTTATCCAGCGGCTGGTAGTCGGTATCGGGTTTGATAAAGGCCTTTCGATTGGCAGCGAGCCAGTCAGGCCCCCAAAGCAGCGGTGTCATCATGTCACCCATCAGCTGAGGGCCGCCGACCTCCATGACCCGGACCACCGCATCATTGATCCACGCTATACGGGGCCCGATCTGCCGCAAGGTATTGATGAGGACTAATCCAGCCACATCCAACCCGGCGAGATGTGATTGGGTGGCGAAAAGGCCGCCAATCGACAGCCCGACCAAGACCGGTCGCTTGATCTCCAGGGTTTCGATGATCAGGCGCAAGTCCCCAGCGATTAGTGTGTCGTTAAGTGCTGTTCCGGGTGAGAAGGGGCTGTCGGGTTGGCCACGAAAGTTATAAGCGAGAGTGCCATAACCGGCATCACGGAGCGCTGGGCCAACGTCTTGCTGCCATTGTTGGGCGGTTCCAGAGACCGGGTTGACGAAAACAAAAGTGGGGGCATCGGTGCCCGATGGCGCATCATGCTCATAGTACAGACCGTCGTTGGCACTAATTCTCAGATATGACATTTCTCTTCTCCTGTCAGAATTTCCAAATCATAGCCTCTTCAGAAATCGCAGGTACTGCCTTCAGCCCCGTGGTATGACCGCGGTGTTTGCCGGCAGGGTCATCGCGGCGCCAATTGTTCAACCCGGCCGTAGTCTGTGGGCGTTAATCGTTGCTGGTGTCGTATCGGGTTGGAACAGCTTCGATTGAATAAGTTTTGTGCCTTCAAGCATTTAGTGACTCCCAAGCAAGCGCTGAAAAATAAGATGCAACGCTGAAACGCAACCCGCAACGGCCAGGTAGTCATGCGGTTTAATAGTGTGCAGCGAAACCCCCCGGGGTTTAGTGGAGGCCCCGCTTTGGTGGCATTGACAGCGCTGATAGGTGCATTTGGGACATTGAAGAAGGAAAAATCAAGCCATTTGAATTTGGCGGAAGTAGCCGAACCAGCGATATCGCCAAGGTCGTGGCGCGCCCGATTCAAGCGCAGTCAACAGCGATCGACCACATGAAGTTCAGCGTCCGGTATGATGGTCGACTTTTCTGATTAAGAAATAGGTCTGCACAACATGCTGCGACTCGCAGAAAAAATGAGCCGGCTCGGCACCGAAACGGCTTTCGATGTTCTGGCTCGGGCCGATGTATTGGCGCGTGGAGGGCAGGACATCATTAATCTTGGGATCGGCCAGCCCGATTTCAAAACCCCGGAGCACATTGTAGAGGCGGCGGTCAAAGCACTTCATGACGGCCACCATGGCTACACCCCTTCTCCAGGTATTCCACAGTTGCGCGAATCGGTAGCACAGGATCTTGTGAAGCGTCGGGGAGCCAAGGTTTCTGCCGATCGTATTGTGATTGTTCCAGGCGGAAAGGTAACGATGTTTTTCGCGATCCTGATGTTCGGTGAGCCGGGTGCAGAAATCCTGTACCCCAACCCTGGATTTCCTATCTACCAGTCGGTCATCGAGTTCACCGGCGCAAAGGCCGTGCCCATACGCCTGCTGGAAGAGAACGATTTTTCTTTCGATGCTGACACCATCTTGAGCCAAATTACCGAGAACACCCGATTATTGATTCTGAACTCTCCCGCCAACCCAACCGGTGGGGCTGTGCCCAGAGCTGAGATGGATCGGCTGGTATCGGGCCTGACGGAAAAGCATCCAAACGTTGCAATATTGAGTGATGAGATCTATTCACGAATTACGTACGACGACCGGGAGCACGTATCACTCCTGTCGTATCCTGAACTCGATGATCGACTCATTTTGCTCGATGGCTGGAGTAAGACTTATGCAATGACCGGATGGCGGATGGGCTATGCGGTCTGGCCCGAAGCGCTGGTAGAGGGCGCGACTCGTTTGGCGGTCAATTGCCACTCTTGTGTGAATTCTGCCACTCAGTATGCCGGGATCGCTGCCTTGGAAGGGCCGCAGGATGCGGTTGATGGGATGGTGTCGGCATTCGACGAAAGGCGGCGTGTGATTGTGGCGGGGTTAAACAGTCTTCCCGGTGTGAGTTGCCGTACACCGATTGGCGCGTTCTATGTTTTTCCGAACATCCGCAAGACAGGATTGACCGCTCGGGTTCTACAGGATCGTTTGCTCGAAGAAGTGGGTGTCGCAACGGTTGCAGGCACGAGCTTTGGCGCTCTTGGAGAAGGCTACATCAGATTCTCATATGCCAACAGCGTAGAGAACATCGAGATAGCATTAGATCGTGCGGCTGAACTCTTGCGTGCTGTATGAGGTGTACTGCCCAAAGGGCACATAAATTGAAAAGGAGATAATCGAGATGACTGAACTTTCAAAATCAAAGATGTATTTGGGCGGAGAGTGGGTGGAACCACTGACCGGGGATTATTTTGAGTCGCACAATCCGTACACGGGCAAACCATGGATGCTGGTCGGTAGAGGTGGGGAGGATGACGCCAACCGAGCAGTCGACGCTGCGAAAAAGGCATTTCATAACCCCGAGTGGCGGGATATGACGCCAACCGCGCGCGGACATCTCCTTCGGAAATTAGGGGATCTAATAGCCGAGAACGCAGAAGCTCTGGCAAAAGTCGAGGTGCAGGACAACGGTAAGTTATATGCTGAGATGCACATGCAGATGCGTTACGCGCCGCAATGGTATTACTACTTCGGGGGGTTGGCCGACAAGATCGAGGGTTCGATTTTTCCAATAGATAAGCCGGAAGTCTTTGCCTATACCCGGCATGAGCCTCTTGGCGTTTGTGTCGCGATTATTCCGTGGAACTCGCCACTTCTATTGGTAAGTTATAAGTTGGCACCGGCCTTAGCGGCAGGCAATACGGTCATCATCAAGCCCTCCGAGTTCACCTCGGCATCAGCTCTAGAATACGTAAAATTAGTTGAGGCGGCCGGGTTCCCCAAAGGCGTGGTCAACGTGGTTACAGGATACGGGAAAGAAGTTGGCGAAGCCTTGATTACCCACCCGGATGTGGCCAAGGTTGCATTTACCGGCGGCTCCGCGAGTGGTCGGCATGTGTACTCGCGCGCGGCTCAGTCATTAAAGAAAGTGAGTCTGGAGTTAGGTGGTAAATCTCCAAACATCATTTTTGATGACTGCAACATCGATAATGCGGTTAAGGGGGCTATATCGGGGATTTTTGCTGCCACGGGGCAGACCTGTATCGCGGGATCCAGGCTTTTGGTCCAGGAATCGATCCACGATGAAATTGTAGAAAAATTGGTCGCTTTGGCCAAGACGGCAAGAATGGGTGATCCGATGTCGAAAGATACTCAGGTTGGGCCAGTCACGACCTATCCACAGTACGAAAAGGTATTGAGCTATCTGCAAATCGCCCATGATGAAGGGGTCGATTGTGTTCTTGGCGGTGATAAAGCGACGCGCCCCGAATGTGGCGAAGGCTGGTTTGTGGAGCCGACAATTTATACCAATGTCGACAATAGTATGCGGATCGCACAGGAGGAAGTTTTTGGCCCGGTGCTTTCCGTCATTCCCTTCAAGGACGAAGAAGAGGCTATCGCGATTGGTAACGACGTGGTATTCGGCCTTGCTGCTGGTATTTGGACACAGAGTATTCGACGGGCGATCGAGCTGCCGAAAAAACTGCAAGCTGGAACAGTCTGGGTCAATATGTATCGTGCGGTGAGCTACATGGCGCCGTTCGGAGGGTACAAGCAGTCCGGTTTGGGACGAGAGAACGGGCAGGAGGCAATTCGGGAATATATGCAAACGAAGACCGTCTGGTTGTCTACCTCAGAAGAGGTGCCCAACCCGTTTATCATGCGTTGACCTGGCGGTGCACAAAACCAGGCAACGGCGCGCCACCCGCCAGTCAGGGTAAAGAAGTGAAGTGAGGTAAGGTAAGAAGGGGTAGTCTTTCCTGGTGTCTTCGTGGCCAGGTGACCCTAGATTAATTCACACCAGCCAAAGCGGTCGGTCAGACGATAGGCGGTCGCAAGTTCTATCCGTAGATTCCATTCTTCGACAGACACTTGGGTGCGAAGTGTTGCTTTTAGACTAACGGGTAGTGGATCACCGTTGAATTTCAATATGCCCAGATATTAATGGATCGATCGAGAACTCTGTCACTGGCACGGCAGCCGCGATCACTTGTGTTACTCCCTCCAGCCGTGTCGTCTGTAACGCCGCAGGCATAGCGGTTGATCGTTGGTGCTCGCGGTTGTCAGTGGATTACCGCCGATTAAGGTATCTCGGCACAGGCTGCAATGATCGATTCAGAATCTAAATGATATGCCTTGTATAGCTCGGACAGGGTGCCCGATTCGCCATATCGTTCAACGCCGA
>Ga0257123_1002395_pt1 | contig 10059 bp, 8 predicted proteins | sample SI106_135metaG_FD_190185 | JGI IMG/M metagenome (GOLD analysis project Ga0257123, IMG submission 190185) | Marine microbial communities from Saanich Inlet, British Columbia, Canada - SI106_135 | ecosystem: Environmental > Aquatic > Marine > Inlet | place: Canada: British Columbia | collected...
AAATCCCTCGTGACCTAAGCGAAGATTTTGAAGGCAGGGATATCGCCGTAGATATGCACTATCTGCCGGTCCCCGAAAAGCACATCAACCTTTTTGAAATGGATTCGTTCTGGTCAAACACTATGTGCGTAGAGATGGATGGCATTAAAACACATATTCCCAGCCCAACTGACCAAATCTATCATAAGTTTGTTCACGACGTGATACGCCACCAGGAATTAGTAAATTTTCGAATTCAGGATATGTGTGATTTTGTAATGACATCCCAATATTATAATGAAAGAATTGACTGGGGAGAGATATTGCGCAGAGTAAGGAGAAACGATATTGAAACTTTATTTAATTTTTACTGCTGGCAAATCAAGAGGAATCTGGGAGCAGAGCTACCGCAACCGATAAACTATCTGAGCGATAACAATATTGAGAGCTACGAGAAATGGTACGACCAACTAAGTGAATGTCCTGAGTGGCTTGAATCTGCGAGTGAACGTCTCATGGCAATTCTGATCAAGGGCGGCAATATTACTACTCATCTTAAGAACACATTTAATGTACTGGTGAAGGAGTCCGTGCTGAACGAATCAAAAGAGTTCCTGCTCTCTCTCTACCACATAAAAAATGGAAAACTCCTGTTGCCATTAATCCGCACAATACACCTGTCAAGAGTCCTCTTCCTGCACACCATGATTATCACCTATCTCGCGAAGCAACGCCTGAGCATAAAGAAGTAAACCTGGTTTCTTATTTCTTTTCTTCGCCGCTATCATTCGTAATTATATTCTCTCTCAAAGAATTGCGTACTCAAGTCATCCACTTCATCCTGACCCAACCATTGTGAAGTTTCATTAAGGACTGATTCTCTACACATAATGAGATATGCCTCAATATGTTTCTCCAAATCCTCTCTTGATAACTCCTTCATCTTGACAATAATTTCACCCAGAAGCATGTTCTCATTTTGTCTTTGTATGGTCAGTGCTTCCTCAAGGATATATTCTGTAATATGTCCTTCCTTAACTAAATACTCACCGATTTTCATAATAAATTCCCCTCTTTAAAATTAGTATTACCAAAATACATCTTTACGTTCTACATCATCTGATATAGTGAAAAGTTATTCCCTCTCCCCTTCTGATACATTGACTACCCGAACTTGTCTTCTTTGAACTGATCCTGAATCTCCTCCACTTCTCTACGCCTGCTGATTATGGCATCAACACAATCTCTATCTAATTTTTCACCAGCCATCTTTTTAAGCATCGCAAACGCCTCATCATTACTCCATGCTTTTTTGTATGAGCGATCACTTGTCAATGCATCAAAGACATCTGCAACAGCTACTATACGTGACTCTAATGGAATCTGTGTCCCTTTCTTGCCATCCGGATAACCAGAGCCGTCTATCGCTTCGTGATGATACTCGGCGATGTTACGCAGTACACTGACGTAGTCAAAATGACCAAGGCCAAAATTACTGATCAGATCATCAATGATTTCTCGGCCTCTGCGCGCATGCGTACGCATAGTTTCGAATTCCCCCGTGGTAAGCTTGCCTGGCTTCAGCAAAATACTGTCAGGTATACCCACTTTGCCAATATCATGTAGTGTGGAAAAAGAGAGGATGTGCTCAATATACGAATCATCCAGATTATATTTATCCGCCAGACATACCGCGATCAGCCTGGAATAACGTGACATACGGTCCAGGTGGCTGCCTGTCTCAGTGTCTCGTACATGGGTAATGTGCTCTGACGTCTTGACTGCCGCAGTCAGTGCATGCACAGACTCCATCTCGTTGATCACAAGGAGAGAGATCATATGGCCTATAATGTCCAATTCGTGGAGTACATCATCGACAAAAACATCTGCTTTATTGGAATTGAAAAAAATAAAACCTGTGATCACACCATTATCAAAGAACGGCATAGTATAACTGGCCGCATAACCCTCACGTCCAAGACGTTTATAATGTCCGTATTCATTATTTTCAAATGTAACCATATTATTGATTACACACGGACGCCCCCTATCGAGCACTTTCTTTAACGAAGGAAGCTCCTCAATATGTGCCTGCGAATGCTGCCAGGCAGTTGGATCATCACAGCTATCTAAATAAGACTTTAGCAGTGTGGTTGCCGGATCATAAATGGTAATAGCAATCCGCGCCAGGAAAGGAAAAAACGGCTCAATCGCTTTATGCGTACTTACCAGTTTTTCCTCTAATGTCAGATTCTTATTGAGTGATTCCAGAATATCTTTATGTGCAAAGCTGGTACTAGTCATGATTTATAAAACAACCTTCCTGTTGACATATCATGCTGACTGAATAGTAGTTACGTATTTTAAATAAAGACACTTTCTTTAAATCTATATATACCTTTTTCCTATTATCGTCATATTCTCAAAATACTTTAATCAGGCATCTTGCCTTATATCTTTTTCCACCGTTTTCAATCTGCGTATATCTGCGTCCAATGTCTTTTCTCTAGCATCTTGCTTCTTGACTTTAACATCTGTTAAAATCTGTGGCAGAATTGCTCTTTTTTCTTTCTTTTTCTGAGATTCGTTCTATTCTATTTTTTTCTGACGATAGAAATTATCATTCATATCTTAAACTTACACTCTACCTTAGATCATTACCTAAAAATTTACTTGATTTATTGAGTCTATAGACATTTGATAAGATTAATTATGACAGGTTTGCGTATCTGGTTGACATGCATGTAAAGATTGTCTAAAGGATTACAGGTTCAAAATTAACTTGAATTTTCAGGCAGAGAAGCATAACATTAGTAGCCTAAAAAGATTCGAGCCCACGAAGGTATCAATGTTAAAAAATCTTAGTAGTCCTGCCTCCCATTTCCAAATTGGCAATTTAGTTTTAATCAAAGTATTTTTGTATTGAGCTTCTCATTTAATTTTAATTTATACAATAATAGGCAAGTTATAATTATGAAAACAGAGTCACATCCAATCCGGAAAAAAGTAAATAAGATTATCATTTGTGTGTTGATAGTCTCAGGCTTTTTTCTATTAAATCTGATATTTGAGCAAAAAGTCTCAGCATCAAGAAAAACCTCAGAATCCATAATTGTATCACTTAAAGCTCAAGGCAAGCTGAATGAAGCTATGGAGTTAATTGATGAATACATTAACAACTGCAGCAGGAATGTGACTTTCAGCTGGGGATACAATGAAAAGGGATGCATTTTCACATTAATGGGAGAATATACCAAAGCTATTTATGCTTTTCAGGAATCGCTACGCTATAGCGACGGGGCATCAGATGATTTTATTACCCTCTTGAACATGGGAAGCCTGCAACATTCACTGGGGGATTATGCGGATGCTATTTCATATTTCGATGAGGCCATTATCAGAATGGACAACGATGACCCCAGGAGGTATTGGCTGAAGATGCATGTTGCATGGTCAGGTTTTTACCTATCGCGTGGTGACACAATGGCATTAAAACAGGTTTATAAAGAAGCGAAACCAAGGCTCTATGCGATAGAAAACTACCTCAACTCATTTAATAAAGGGAAAGCTTATTCTCTGGCATCTAAAATTGCCTATCAACTGGGTAAATACAAGAAGGCAATCAAATTGTCCAAAAAATACGCGAAGAAAAGAAAGAGTGATTCCGCAAAGTTAAGCTTAGCTGCAAACCTACTCCATTTAGGTAAAGAAGTTGAAGCGAATGAGATTTTTAGTAAAGTCAATTTAAAAGACGTAGATAAAGATTTGCTGGCATTATGGTATTGGCTGAGCGGTGATGAACAGCAAGCGAGAAGCAATCTGGAAGGATACACGAATGATGTCGAAAGAAAAAAAGCATGGGGTCACATACGTAATAATGAAATATTACCTTACGATATGTGGAAGGACGCAAGAGAACAGAAATGGTTTGTAAAACTGATCGGCCCCCTGACGACTGACTACCCGAATGCCGCAACTTACCGAAACAACCTGGGTGCTGCATGGAAAGCTAAGGGTAACTACGACAAGGCGATTGAATACTATGAGAATGCGCTGAAATCTGATTTAAATAACTACGGTGAGGATCATCCAAATGTCGCTACCTATAGAAACAACCTGGGTGCAACATGGAAAGCAAAAGGTGATTATGACAAGGCGATTGAGTACTATGAAATGGCTCTGAAATCTGACTTAAACAACTTTGGCGAAAACCATCCGAAAGTTGCAACCCGTTGGAACAACCTTGGTGAAGCCTGGCGTGCAAAAGGCAAGTACGACAAGGCGATTGAGTACTATGAGAAAGCACTGAAATCTGATTTAAATAACTTTGGCGATGACCATCCAAATATTGCTGCCCACAGGAATAACCTTGGAGTAGCCTGGAGTGCAAAGGGAGAACACGACAAGGCAATTGAATACATTGAGAAGGCACTGGAATCCGATATAAAAACCTTCGGTGAAAAACATTCAAATGTTGCTACTTACAGGAATAATCTTGGATCAGCCTTGAATGCAAAAGGGGAATACGATAAGGCCATTGAACATCTTGAGAAGGCCTTATCTGTTATACAGGTGAGGTTGGGCAGTGATCACCCCGACACAAAAACATTAAAAACCAACCTGCGTCTTGCAAAAGAAGTGAAGCCGAAGTAGAAACAGCTTTGAAGCCTACACCAACCCATCCCTGCCAGAATTAGTGTTGGACTGGCGAACATGCTGTTCGGTACGGACGAGTACATTTCGCCATACTTAAAAAAACCGAAAAATGGAAATATTAAGTAATATAACGGGACAACATATCCTCATTGCATTTACTATCGGCATTTTCAGTGCCTGTTCTCTACCACTGGGTACTATTACTTCGGCATTCTGGAAACCCGGAGATCGAGCTATTGCGTTTTTAATGGCTTTTGGCGGAGGTGCCCTGTTAGCAGCATTAACTATTGACCTGGTAGGTTCTGCGCTTGAAAAAGGCCATTTTCATATCCTGGCATTAGGATGTATTATTGGAAGTCTTCTTTTCATCGGGTTAAACCATATCATTAACGACCATGGAGGATTCCTACGAAAAGCCTCCACAACCGTATATCACATTCGCCGTAAAGGCAGAACACGTTTCAAACGAATTTTTTCTCATGTACGACGCATTGATTTATTCAGCAATCTCCCTGATGCAGAAGTCGAAGAATTAATTTCTTGTTTCATCAGGCAAGAATATCACAAAGGGACAACACTTTACCAAAAGAGTGATCCCTGTAAATATTTATATATTATTGAAAGCGGTAAGGTCGATCTTTTAGATCCTGAAAAGGATATGATGTCCTTTTCTAATTTAGAAAGAAACGATGTTTTTGCACGCATGGCCTTTTTTACTGGTTGTCCTCATGCCACAGTAGCAGTTGTAACCACGAATGCCAGTATCTGGCTTATACCGAAAAGAAGCTTTGAAATACTCATTCAACATACACCACACCTTGCTGAAAAGTTACGTAAATTATTAAAAGGAGATGAAGTTGCTAAATATTTGATTGAACGTCAAGAAATGTCTAAAGAAAGCTCTGAAAAATGGCCAACCAGGATGATCCAGCACTACTGGGGCAAAGATCTCTCCCAAAACGACGAGCAGAAAACAGAAATGGAGTTTAAACAAATAGTAGAAGAGATCAATCGTGTTCCCATTTTTCAGAAATTGCCACCTGAAGAAATAGATGCAATTGCACCGCTTTTCTTTCGCAAGCAGCACCAGAAAGGATACACCTTTTTTCATCAAGATGAGCAGGCGGAAAGGTTGTATATTATTGATCACGGAGAAGTAGAGATGATCGACCGTGAAAGCAAAATGAGGATGTTTGTGACCTTAACCGATCATGACGCTTTTGGCACCATGTCTTTCTTAACTGGAGCACAACACACAATGACTGCTGTAGCAGGTAAAGACACTACTGTCTGGATTTTACAGAAGCAGGATTTTGAACGTTTACTGGAAACCTGCCCTCAATTTACGCATGTAGTAGAAAGCTATATTAAACAGGATGTTGTTTCAGGCTATTTAACGATGAAACAACACTTCAACACCAACCAGGCTGCCCAGTGGACACATAAAGCGGTAAAAAGTATGGAATCAGGAAAACACATTCCATCCGCAAAGGAAATGGTGAAAACCGTCAAGAGTCATACCGGAGCACCCATTGCCATCTGGCTAGGAATTTTCCTGGATGGAATACCGGAATCATTAGTAATTGGCGCATACATGATCCATACAAGTCATATCAGCCTGTCATTAATTGCAGGACTATTTCTTTCCAACTATCCCGAGGCATTATCTAGTTCAGTGGGCATGAGACAGCAGGGCATGTCATTTAAACGAGTATTGATAATGTGGACATCTCTAATGATCTTTACCGGTATTGGAGCGGCATTTGGAAATATATTTTTTGCTAACGCACCTGCAATGCTTTTTTCATTTATTGAGGGAATCGCCGCGGGTGCCATGTTAACAATGATTGCTGAAACCATGTTGCCGGAAGCTTACTTTAAAGGGGGCTCTATTGTCGGAATTTCCACCCTACTGGGATTTCTCACTCCAATTTATTTCAAAACTATGGAATGACAGAAGCAGGTTCAGTTGTTTGATTTTGTCGTGAGAGCGAGCTAACTTGTTGCGTTTTATAATTAATAGAATATAATGAACATAGTAATAAGGCTAAAATTACAAATAGAAAGGAGAGGATAAAATGGAAACTATTTATGAAGGGCATTGGTACCATTCACATGAAGATTCAAGCTCGTTAAGACAGTGCGGACTATACAAGGAGAAAAGTGACCATCCAAGCCACATTTATGATGATGATGTTACTGACGCAAGCCACATTGACGATCGTGTTGCTGACAAAGGAAACAAGAGAGTCTTAAGCGGCAACGAAATAACCATGGGTATTCAGGAATTTCTGGAGGTTGGAATGAAGTATAAAATAACCATCGATATCAGAGACGACAAGTACAACCTCCAGATTGAAAGTATCTGAGCAATTTTTTTCTTCTATGGTTTTGCCGGAACAATCATGATGGGACACGGAGAGCGACGTATTACTCGTTCCGCTACACTTCCTAAAAGAAAGTGCTTCGCTCCGGTTCTCCCATGAGTTGACATCACAATCAAGCTCACATTATTTTCCTCTGCAAAATTAATAATCTCCTGATAAATAGCTTTCTTCGGTTTAATGACAGCTGTTTCTACAGGCAAGCCAGCAAATTGTTCTTCTGCTATTTCCTGAATTTGAGCTGAAGCATGTTTGTATGCTTTCTCCAGCATCCCTTTTTTATCAGGAAGCGCCAATCCGTACTCAAAATTAATGCTTGCCGGTGGCACGGAAGCAATCACTTTCAAAAGAGTAATTTTGCTATTCTCTTTTCCCGCCAGTTTGAGTTGCTCTTTCGCATAATCAAATGCAGACTCAGCTGCTTCTGATAAATCTGTTGTCACAAGAATATGTTTCATAACTTTTCCCCCTCCAATGTTTTACCTGAGACAAGATGTAATATTTCTGGTATTAGACAAAACTGTCACGTTCTATGCTTACTGAAATGTATTTTATAAACCTGCCGTTTTAAACGCGGCAGTTACGATAGCCTGGGCCTCATCCTGAATCTTTCTGAGGTGTTCCATACCGATGAAGCTCTCTGCATATATTTTGTAAATATCTTCAGTACCTGATGGTCTGGCAGCGAACCAGCCATTTTCAGTAACCACCTTTAAACCCCCTATCGCAGCGTTGTTACCGGGCGCGTGAGTGAGTTTGGAGATTATGCTTTCTCCTGCTAATTCTTCTGCGTCAACCATATCTGGAGTAAGTTTTCCCAATACAGCCTTCTGTTCACGACTTGCAGGAGCGTCAATGCGTTCGTAAACAGGATCTCCAAATTGATTTTGTAATTCTTTATAATGTTCTCCAGGATCACGCTGAGTAGTCGCCGTTATCTCAGCAGCCAGTAGATCTAGGATAATTCCATCCTTATCCGTTATCCATACCGTTCCCTTCTTTCGTAAAAACGATGCTCCAGCACTCTCCTCTCCCCCAAAGCCGTACGAGCCATCAATAAGACCCTCTACGAACCACTTAAAGCCAACCGGCACCTCGCTGAGTCTACGCCCTATGTGTGAGGCTACACGGTCAATCATGGAGCTTGAAACAAGTGTTTTGCCAACAGCAGCATCTTTTGGCCAATCAGGACGGTTTTGAAAAAGATACCAGACTGCCACCGCAAGGTAATGGTTAGGGTTCATGAGACCAGTGCTTTTGGTAACAATACCATGACGGTCATAATCCGGATCATTGCCAAAGGCAATGTCGAACTTGTCCTTGAGTTTTATGAGACCAGCCATAGCATATGGCGATGAACAATCCATACGAATCTTTCCATCCCTGTCAACCGCCATAAATGAAAATGTGGGATCTACATATTTGTTTACTACTTCTATATCCAGTCCGTATTTTTCGGCAATTGGGTTCCAGTAGTCCACTCCGGCGCCACCCATTGGATCAACCCCGATCTTGAGCCCGGCTGATGCGATAGCCTTCATGTCTATAATATTTTCAAGATCATTTACATATGGCAAAATATAATCATATTCGTGTGTTGTATTGGCATTCAGTGCACGTTCAACAGGCATACGCTTTACATCCTTCAAGCCTTGCATAAGTATTTCATTGGCACGATCCTGTATAATATTGGTAGTTTCAGTGTCAGCTGGTCCGCCTGTTGGTGGGTTGTATTTGAAACCTCCGTCATCTGGTGGGTTGTGGGACGGAGTGATGACAACTCCATCAGCAAGCCCTGATGTTCTGTTTTGATTATATGTTAAAATTGCATGAGAAATAACAGGTGTAGGAGTATAGCCAGATCCTGTCTGTATCATAATATCTATGTCATTGGCGGCAAAGACTTCGATAGCCGTGAAAAACGCGGCTTCGGACAGTGCGTGGGTATCCTTACCAACATAAAGCGGCCCCGTAATATTTCCGAATTTCCTCAGTTCGCATATAGACTGGCAAATGGCCAGGACATGGTCCTCATTAAAAGAGTTTTTAAATGAAGATCCTCGATGTCCAGAGGTACCGAATGAGACTAGATTATGCGGATTTTTGATATCTGGTTTGTATGTATAGTAAGCGGCAAGAAGTCGAGGTATATTTGTGAGAAGCTCACGCGGAACTCTTTTACCTGCAAGTTTATGTGCGTCCATAATAACCTTTCATTAAGAACCTCTCAAATAGCAGACTTACAAAGATTTCCAGAGTAAGGTATCAGAACTGATATTATAAAAGAGTCGGAATTAAACGAGTCAGAGTTGTTAATCTATATCGTCTACATCGTCAATATCCTTGTCCGCACAATTAATACACCGATCTGCAAAAGGAATTGCTTTGAGTCTTTCTGCAGCTATAGCTTTTTTACATAACGTACAGTTTCCATATTCACCCAGTTCAATGCGCTCAAGCGCTATATTTATTTTCTCCAATTCTGAACGTGCAAGGCCGCCCAAGGCTTCAAGCACATCATCATTCTCTCGCTCTACTGCCTGTTCTCCGGAGTCAGGGCTTGGAGCACCATCGGTGTGCAGTATATCTTGATCGACCTTATCTAGACGTCCCCTTATTTCATCTCGCCTATCAATGAGCTTCCTGCGAATTTGATCATATTTCTTCATGGTAACCTCCGACCCTTTATATATATTCTCATAATATGTTTTGCAGTTCAGTGCTAAAAATATAAGTCAATTGCATATATTTCCACCTCACGACAAGTTTATTTTGACCCTTATTGTATCAGAAATTTGGATTAATTGTTACCCATTAAAACAGTCTTTTTTTGACTAAATCAGATTTCATTAATAAAGAGAATAAGGCTCTCCACTTACCTGAAATCAGTTTAATATAAGAACACTGCCAACAGACACTACTTATGATATTGTACCGTTTCCTTCAGCTCTCGGCCACATACATAACTTAGTTATCAGCTGTTCTATTATGAGGGTTGGTGATAGCCGACTTGTTTTACATAACAAGTCGGCCTCAAGCA
>Ga0257123_1002399_pt1 | contig 10056 bp, 11 predicted proteins | sample SI106_135metaG_FD_190185 | JGI IMG/M metagenome (GOLD analysis project Ga0257123, IMG submission 190185) | Marine microbial communities from Saanich Inlet, British Columbia, Canada - SI106_135 | ecosystem: Environmental > Aquatic > Marine > Inlet | place: Canada: British Columbia | collected...
GCGGTGCGCGGAAGGCTTCTATATCCTCATCCGTGAATAGGGATAGATCAATCACCGGGTGGATCCGGATATTGCTAAACCCGTGAAAGGTGAAGCGCTTTTTCAGATTGCGGGCTATGGAAAGTCCGCCCGGGTTGACATCTGTCATGGTGAAAAAGAGCAGTTCACTATCCAGATCCCCTACCTTCTTCTTGAGTTCCTTGGCCATGTACTCCGCGGTGATCCAGGGAACCTGCCCACGTGTCATCAACCAGGAAATGGAATACTTCTTGCCCAGGGCATGAGTCAAAGACAGCAGGGAGGATTTCTCGGCATAGACCATGGCCTGGGGGAAATGACGGCCTACTCCCCTGCTGGATTGGAATGGATCTCTAAATCCGAAATCTTCATAAGTAAAGATGCCCAGCTCCACGAAATCGTTGAAGTAATCATAAAAGGCCGCTTCATCCTGGGATTGGTTTTTGGCTTTGAGGTGCGGATTTCTCTTGAGTACGAAAACGATGTACTTGTACCACAGGGAGCGAATCGACCCGGAGAATTTGGGTATCAATCCCCATTGGAGCCAGTTCCATACCTGCCAGATGATATTTCGCAGCACCCTGGCCTTGTCGATCTCCCCGGTACTCTTCTCTGGAAATTCCTCTTTCAGTCTTTTTTCATAGAAGCGGTGGATGCCGTGGCGGGACATGAACCACTTCACCTGGCCTTCGGTTTTCACTTCCCCTTTCATGATCTCTTCCAGGCCGAAGGTTTTCAGACCGAAACTTCGGATCTTTTCAGCCCTGGAGTCTCTTGGTTCCAGGTAATCAAGATGATCTACATGAAGTTTCTTGGCTACATGGGGTGCGTAGTAGCGAGTGACGGGAGCCGGATCCGCTCCCCCCTGGAATTGAAAGAGATAATCCCCTTTGGATGTTTTGCCCACAGCAACCACCTGGTGGAGATTAACCAGGTAGGACTTGTGGGTTCTGGCGAACTGGGGAGCTATCTTTTTGAACTTGCGCTGAAACTGCTCAATGGTTCCCTGAACTGGTTTCATGCGCCCATCTTCCTGGATGAATTGAACGTATCCCCTTCTATACGTGGTCACATAAACAACATTGGATAGATCAAAGCTCCATAAGCGGCCATGATCCGTAACCATCTTTGTGGGACGAAGAATGGAGAGTTTGTCGGAGATGGCCTGGAGTTTATCTTCCACGGCTCTCTCCTACTTGTTCGCGTCTTCGAACCGTCTTTTAAACTCGTCGAGATAGGAGAGGGAAACCGCGTTGCTTACCGGGTTGGTATCTTTGGCGAAATAGAGATCCCTGGCCGAGGAATACTCCATGCGCCGGATCTGGTAAAGATTGATCATGTAGGATTTCTGCGAGCGCATGAAACGGGGATTACTGGATAGCTTCTTTTCTACATCCTGGAGCTGGTGATTGGAGAAGAACTCTAACCCGTCCTGCATCTTGTAGAGCAGGCGGTAATGCTCGTTTTTATGATCGGTGGTGATATAGCAGATTTCGTGAACCGGCAGGAAGTGGATGCCTGCTGACATATCCGGGGAGTTAGCCGGGAGAGCGAATACATCGGGGATAAGCCAACTTAGTTTATGAAGGATCTCGTCTATTTTCGCCTGGATGGCTTTACTCATTACTCCCCTACCCCAAGCCATCTACGAATCGTATCCCAAAACCCTTGACCTCTTTTTATACGGCGTATCTCACTCTCTAAGTCCCATAGTCTTTTAGTTAAGTCAGAAGAAACTTCCGTCTGCTGGTGAAGCTTCTGTTTCAAAGCGGTATTTTCTTCTGTTATAGCACCGTAACTTTCCTTGATCACCTCGACCTTCTTGATAAGGTCAAGTTGAAATTTGTGGATTTCAAGAACCTGACCACAGAGATGGTCAAACTGACGACCTTGACCATTACTACCATCAGGCTTTACGAGACCTGTATTAGGAGGCTCATCTTGACCGTCACCCCGTTTTACCTTTTCCTGACCAGAGATTAAGGTGAGTATTTCTGAGTGGGGAAGGTTCTGGGTAAAGAGTGAGCGGATAAGGACAAGCTTACGAACCGCTTCGCTAGAATACAAACAGGCGTTACGAGACCCGTGAACAACAGGGATGTGAGGGTGAAACCTCTTCACATACTTACGAATGGTAGGAACCGGTACTTTGGTCAAGTTGGAAACTTGATCTATGGTAAGCAGTTTATTTTGATCTGGGGTTGCTTCGAGGGCTTCAGATTTCATAGAGCACGCCTATATTAGAAGTTGACCATACCTTGATAGCATCGGTTAACCTGACCTTGTGCCTAATAATGATCATGCTGAAATTAAGCACCTGGATTGGAGAAGCTTAAAGAAATCTGCGGAGTAATAGGAGAGCGCTCGAGGATTTTCTAAGACATCTTCGACGGTGAAGTTATCAGGTAGAATTTTCTGGAGAAAGGGCCTCATTTGACGAAGATTAGAAGAGATCCTTTTCCGCATTTGGTTACGAAATGAGCGATCTACCTGAATCAGTTCTCTAGTCCTTTCTAGAGCTAAATTTAGAGTTCGTTCTTGACGTTGACGTTCTTCGGTTGCTCTTTGCTCCAGCAGTTCAATTGCGATCATTTGTTCTTGGGATTTTTGACGAGTCCTTTTAAGATCTGCATATTGCCCTGCATAAGCTCCTGTACGAAGCATATAGATGAGAAGTCCTATTGGATTGGTTGAATCTTTGGTGTGTTGTCTCGCTTTTTCCAGAATGAAGGTTAGAAAGTCTGCACCGTATCGTTTGAGTAGACCATGTCTGTCGTTTTTGACAATGAGAGGATGGGAAAGACAAACATCCTGTTCAGTGAGTTGAGTCAGGGAAGGGGACTTTCTTTTTGCATTGTATGTTTTTCTTTTTCTATCTAAACGTTCTTTCTTTGTGGCGGAGCCTTCTTTTGGAGACCTGCTGGTAAGCCGCTTGAGTGATTGTGGCGGTTGAGAGGTAATAGAAGGGGATTGCTCTATCATGGAAACCACCTGGTAGACGGAATAACCACGCTTCCCTTGCTTCTCAGAAACCTTACTGATCAAACCAAGATCGACGAGTTTCTTAACACGATCACGAATTTTCCACTCGGTGAGATTGAGGTTCTGGCTGGCCTTTATCCTGCCAAAGATAAGTTGCCCACGTTCGAGAGGAATGAACTTGTTGTTCCAACGAATTGCCCTGGAATAGATGCGGGCTCGTTGGCAGAAATGATTCCAGATTTTCATCAAGGCGGGATCATCGCTTTGAAAAACAGGGTTATTAAAATCTTGTTTGTAGAATAGATCAGGCTTTTGAGCAGCCTGGGATAGTGATGAAGACACAGCTAACTCCTAAAAAATTTGCGTAAGCTCCGCCACCACTAGATTTAGACTTGCTCAAAAACTGGGATCCTGATAAGATAAGAATTGCTGATTCGACTTATCGGAGAGCGGCTTCTGACCAACGGTTCGGGAGCTTTTTTCCTTTTATACGGACTTTTCTTTTCGCATTCCTCCAAGAAAAACTACTACAAAAACATACCATTTTAGCAAATTTTTGAATGGTTAGTGAGGGTTAATTTTGGAGATACCGCCCCAGGGACACAATTAAGCCTACATCCCATAAACGGATACCTTTCATAGAGAACCCATAGAAATTGGGATATTTCTTACCGAAAAGAATAGGGACTCATTCGCAGTTTTGATTGAAGCACGAGTCAAAAAGCCCCCATCAGCTCAAGCGCCGGTGGGGGATTTTCTTTGGTAAGCTGATCTGCGGAAGGAGAAGTAATGAGTTTGCAGATGATTGTGATTGAGATGACCCAGGAATTTGCCACGGCCTGGGGTCACCAAGCGGAGCAATTAATCGGAAGATACCTGGGAAGGGTAGGGGATGAACTTGGGGCGCAGTGCGGAGGTGTTATCAAGTTCACTTCAAGTATGAAAGGTATGGGATTTGTTTCAAGTTGGCCTGGTGCTGACCAGGAGGATAGTAGTAGGGAGCTTGGCTCGTATGGATGGCTTATGGAGCTGCTTAATACGGGGAAAGGATTTTATTTTGGCCCTGATGCCTGGCCTTCTGAGGCGGGAGCCGAGAAGGAATTATTCGCGCAGTGGGGATGTGCTGCCGTTATATGCGTACCTATTTATCGAAATGAGCTTCTAGGATTCGCGTTTTGGGGAAGTGAAGGCACCTCGAATTGGGGAATGAGTGAGCTTGGTGGACTTAAACAAGTAGGCAATATCTTTGGGAGCGCCCTGGATAAGATGGGTTGAAAGGGGAGCCTGTGGCTAGAGGGATTGCTTTACTTGTTGGACTCACAGAAGTGGATTCTTCTCAATACAGAGGATGGGATGGAAGAGAAGGGTGCTTTGGCTGTGAGAAAGACGCACAGGCAATGCAGGGGATACTCCGACCAATGGGTTATGAGATTAAGATTCTCTTAACCAGGGAGGCTACCGCCAAGAGGATCTTGGATGGACTCAGGGAATCTGTTGCAAGTCTCGAGGAAGGGGATATCTTCGTTTTCTACTTCTCCGGACACGGTGGACAGAGCCTGGAACTCAAAGATGAACCAGGGGATGAGAAAGACGGCCTGGATGAAACGCTGGTTGTTTATGATCGAAGGATCATAGATGACGAACTAAATGAGATCTGGATGCAAGCCAGGGAAGGGGCGCGCTTGGTGATGATCAGTGACAGCTGTAATTCCGGGACCAGTTACATGGCAAGGATAGGAATGAATTTTGCGGCTTCGGGATCTCCTGAGATTCTTATTGATAAAAAAGATCGTGCTGAGATGAAAGCGCAGCTGATTCACTTCGGCGGATGCCTGGATGGTGCCACAGCCGCTGGATTTACTAGTGGGGGAGAGTTCACCGCATCACTGTGCGCTGCCTGGGATGAAGGGAATTTTGAGGGTAATTACGAAGATCTTTTCTATTGGACCAAGGATTGTATCGAGTCCGAGCAAAAACCACAGTATAGGGAGTATGGACCTGTCACGGAGGAGTTTAGAAACTCGAGGCCCTTTCAGATCGGTACGGAAGCCAGACTGAGTTTGAACCTGGATATCACCGCAGAGCACCCAACGGCCATCAGGGAGTTGGTGGAGGAAGAGCTTGTCAGGATTGTACTTCAGAACCTGGATGAATCCGTGAATTCAAAACCATATTCGGTGAGTGAGGATGACGTAGCGAGAGGGGGGAAGAGGTGGGGTGTTTCGGGGACTCTCAAGCGGGAGTTTTGAGATTGTGAACGGGAAAATCGTTGATCATCGGGATGAACCCTTCTTTCTTCAGAAAATGAGCGATCGGCCCCAGTGATTCGTGGACTTCATTAAAGGATAGATCTTGAAGGTAATGGGCTACCGCGTAGTCTGGCTTTATCACGATGACGTAAGTTCATGATACGAACGCTCAATGATAGAAACACACTCATCCAATTTACTTTGAATATCGCTGCTCCAAAACCTTAGAACCATCCACCCTTGAGAGTTAAGATATTCGTTTACTTCCTTATCACGAGCGATATTTCTAAGTATCTTCTCGCGCCAAAATCTGGAATAGCTTTCTAACTCTTCTGATAGAGACGAAAGTCCTCTCAGACGCCAATTATTGCCATGCCAAAAATCGCCATCACAAAAGACCGCGAGTTTGGCTTTCACAAAGACAACATCTGGTTTCCCTTTTATCTTATAGTGCTTTCGGTATCTAAACCCTCTTACCCAGAGCGCTTTACGCAACAGCAATTCTGGCCTGGTATCCTTGCCAGGTATCGACGACATTATTTTTTTGGTAATCGCGGGTGACCTAAGTTTTGAACCATTCATCGATAAGAGATGATACAGGGACGACGGGGCGCTGAACTGATTCATTACCCTTCAGTATTTGAACGACTTTTCTTTTCCAGAAAAGAAGTAGTGAGGATGTGTGCATATTTCCAGATGTGTAATTCCAATATTCACGAACTTCATGCTCATGTGGCTTGGGATTTCGAAAAAACCTCATGATCTCGTCACGCTTTGTATATAGACGATAAAGGACTTTTGGGATGCGGTGGAGATTATCGTGGAAGTTAAAGTTAACTTTGCCACCAGCGCTAAAGGTGTCACGCATAGCGTGATTCAAAATCCCTTGGCTTAGCAGCCATTCCACGCAGCGATAATATTTAGATTGATTCTTATCCTCGAGGACCTCAGGAAATAAAAAGAACATTTTGGCCATAAGAAGGGATTTCTTTGAGGGGGGTAGAACATTGAAATGAATTAATTTAGTAAAGTCTAGCTCTGATGTATCTTCATCAATTTTACCCCCATCAAGCCACCAAACGGCCTCACCTTCTTTTAAAACGTGTTCGCGATAGTGTTTTTTAAACTCCTTAAGCGGATTTTTAGAGAGCCTTAAATGATCGTAAGAAGTACGTAGTTTATCGAAAATCGTACTGCCAGACTCAAGGCACATATCGATTGTATAGCGAGGCGAATGCGTGATCTTGATATCACTTAAGCATTCGTCATAGCTACGGATCTTAAAAGCCCCTGGATCAATAAGCTGGCCCATGCATAAATAAATACGATCAACATCACTTACTCTAGTTGACTCAAAAATACTATTGCCAGTGGTAACCCATTTACCTTTGGATGTCGCTTTCACTTCTAAACCGAAACCTCCATTTTTTATGATACGGGCTACGATATCTGGAAATCTTTGACCGGAAATATATTCCACGTTACCTTCAAATTGAGTACCCAGAGCGGATGCGCACATGGAATCATAGACAAACTCCTCAAAGCCAATGGGGGTAAACTTTTTGAAATGAGCAGAGTCCGCCGCGATGGTGCCTTGTAAAGACGAATCAAGAGTTTTTAAAAGGTCAATAAATTCTGATTCGTTATGAGTTTGTTTCCCCTCTGATGGAACGACTATCATTGTTATTCTTTGAAAACACGATCCCAAATCACAGACAACCGGTTAGCTATATGATAGCCAAGTAAAGGAGGGACAGCGTTACCTATAAGTTTATACGCCTCAGAAGCGCTCACATTATAAGAATCTCCTACGGAGACTTTTTGAACGAACTTATATTCATCTGGAAATGTTTGAATTCTAGCGCATTCACGAACGGATAGTCTTCGTTCATGAAAACTATATTCTTTAGCTATCTTACCACCGTGCTCAGGTGATAATCTGCGAAACTCTATATTCCCATGATGCTCTGCCCGAATGGTAGGACCGACGGATTGAGGATTAATTTCCGTCTGACCCTGACAATGACGACCAAACCACTTAGCTTTACTGTAGTTTTGCTGGGACAAATCGGTAGAATCATCTGGCTCAGGTAAATCATCTAAAACAGAAATAACGGGTACATATGCTTTAGAGCGATCGGAGCCATGCGTTTTTACCGGATATGGGTCGAATTCTGATGGGATTTCATCTCGTTGAAAAGCATTCAAAGCTTCTTTCTTCAAAAAGGCTTTCCTAAAGCCTAGAAAAATTACTCGCTCACGACTTTGAGGCACCCCATAATCCGGCGCATAAAGTACTCTTGCTGGAACTACGTGGTAGCCTGCCTCTATTGAAGAAAAATCCTTCTCGATAACTTTGTGTACTTGAGTGATCGTTAATCCTTTTACGTTCTCAGCGATAAAAACCTTAGGTTTTACTATGCTGATAACCTCTCGCATCCAGTAATAGAGCATACCCCGATTAAACTCATTAGGAATTACATCTGACTTAGTTGGACATAATAATTCACCGTTATGATCCTTGTGTGATCGAAGCCCATTTCTTTTCCCGGCTATGCTAAAGTCTTGGCAAGGAAAGCCACCCGTCACCACATCAACCCCATCCGGAAAAATAACTTCCTCCCCTGAAGAGTGATTCTTAACTAAGTCAACAATACTTTTCAGATAGTAGATTTGGTCTTGAATAGCCCTACGTTGGCCAAAGAAAGATAACCAGGCGGATTTCGCCCCAGGGCGAATGTCATTAGCGAATACTGTCTCATATCCCAAAGTAGGAAGTTTTACCCAAGAAGACTTGGAACCATTGACCCACGAAGGATGTATGGCCTTATTGATACAGGAAGAGTGGACTTTGAAAGCACCCTCAAAACCTAAATCCATGCCGCCACAGCCAGAAAATAGGGATAAAACCTTCTTCACGATCAAACCTCCAGTTATACAAAAATACGCGATTTTTACAAAAAATGTAAGCTTTTCTCCAATTCAATGGATAAAATCCCGGAATATAAACAAGAAAATATGAGAATGCTTTTTTACTTATAAATCCTTGCTTTGAGTAAAAAGCCAAGGTTTCTAATTACCTCCTGAATCCTGTACCAGAAAGACTTACTTCGAGATCTGTTTTCCTTCCGATCTTTAGATAAATTGGATATCCTTCGTTAATAAGTGATATCCAATATTATTTTGAAGGGAATATGGCTATGAAAAAGGTCTGGAATAAGGGTAAGGCTGTGGGGCAGATGAAGCCTTTGAACCCTAAGCAAGTTCGTATGATCAAGGATGCTCTTACCTCCAAAGGGGATTTGAAGAGCTTGCGGGACCTGGCTCTTTTTTCTTCTGCTATTGATACCATGCTGCGTTCTGTGGACCTTCTAAATCTTCGCGTCGAAGACGTGCAGGATGAGAGAGGGGAGATGAAGGAGCGTTTCTGGATTCTTCAGCAGAAGACTGGAAAACGTCACCTGGTGGAAATAACTGAAGGAACCCGGGAGGTTCTCAAGGAATGGATCAGCAAGAGTCGGAAGTTTGAGGAAGATTTTCTTTTCACCGGGACTCGCAAGGGGAAGTTTCAGGCGATTAGCCGGGAACAGTACGCTCTACTGGTGAAGAAGTGGATTCGGGAATTTGCCCAGGCTGATCCGAAGGAGTATTCCACCCATTCCCTCCGGAGGACGAAGGCCGCTTTGGTGTATAAGCGGACGGGGAATATTGAAGCGGTCCGGCAACTCCTCGGTCAGCATAATGTGAATGCTACTTCGGTTTATCTGAATGTGGGCCAGGAAGATGCTTTGGCGATTGCCCGAGAAGTTGCTGGACGGTTATAGTTCAGTAACTACAATTACTTACTAAACCCATCAGCTATCATTATGGCCAGAATTATATAAATTATAAAAGTTAGCGTACTCATCTTTCACCCCCCCTCACTCAATTGATAACTGCATCATCAAACGTCCCTGTCTCCTCGCTAACTCTAAAAGCATCGAACCAACGAAAAAACACTGAATAATCTTCAAGCGCAACACAGCAGGCTATAGCGACCGCGTTATAGGTGAACTCACTCCAATAGCTGTCTTGACAGATAAAATCGTGAATTACCCCTTGTTTGATAGCCTCAACAAATTGAAGGTAAACTCCAATCGGAAACGTACTTCCCTTTGAATCTAAGAAATACCTATAAGGATCCCAGAATTTCTTGAAACACTTGCGACAAACAATTGCGTTTTTAGTAATCCTGCGAGGAACTTCGAATCTAACCTCGAAAGTGTGATCATTATGGTCAGGGTTAGCACAAAGACACGGACCGCTTTTTTTATAGTACTTTACTTTGAAGCTTTTCTTAGCCATGAGAACCTAAGTGAGATCACCAACGGCTAAAATTTCCGTGACTGCCTGCAAGAGTACGGCCGTTTATAAGAAGACAGGCCATAGGCCGTAATCACAGTATCTTCAGGCATCACAATGACAAGTCCGCCTTTGTCCATAGCCTTTAGAAGAATAGTTCGAATCTTATCTAAGTCAGTGAGTGTTTGATTTATTGTTTTTTTATCAAGAATATATTTGTCTCTTTTAACTCTGCCAAATTGATAAGCTACCCAAGCTAATGATTTAGAAATGCCACGCTGGGAAAATCTTTGGATGGCATGAATGGTTAAGTTTAACGTGTCATTCATTGTGCCCTCCTAAGCTTGTCGAAATAGCAAGACCATTCTTAGGCCGCTTTAAGGTGTTCCCCCCTACTAGTACCATTCTTGAATATTTCTACACACTTCTCCATGGGGATCTTCTCCATACTCCTGCTTGATGTCAT
>Ga0257123_1002409_pt1 | contig 10046 bp, 8 predicted proteins | sample SI106_135metaG_FD_190185 | JGI IMG/M metagenome (GOLD analysis project Ga0257123, IMG submission 190185) | Marine microbial communities from Saanich Inlet, British Columbia, Canada - SI106_135 | ecosystem: Environmental > Aquatic > Marine > Inlet | place: Canada: British Columbia | collected...
TAAAAAAATATATATTTTGATTGATTAAAATTATATAATTAACACAAAACGATACTGTTGAATTATGAAAAAAAATTTTTTTTCTACATAATCGATTTTTTAGACATATAAAATATATATTCGGAGAAATAAAAAAATATATATTTTGAGTGATTAAAATAATATAATTAACACAAAACGATACTGTCAAATTGTGAAAAAAAATTTTTTTTCTACATAATCGATTTTTTTTGACATATAAAATATATATTCTGAGAAATAAAAAAAATATATATTTTGAGTGATTAAAATAATATAATTAACACAAAACGATACTGTCAAATTGTGAAAAAAATTTTTTTTCTACATAATCGATTTTTTTTGACATATAAAATATATATTCTGAGAAATAAAAAAATATATATTCTGAGTGATTAAAATAATATAATTAACACAAAACGATACTGTCGAATTAGGAACATGTCAACATAATCGATTTTTTTGACATATAAAATATATATTCTGAGAAATAAAAAATATATATTTTGAGTGATTAAAATAATATAATTAACACAAAACGATACTGTCGAATTATGAACATGTCTACATAATCGATTTTTTTGACATATAAAATATATATTCTGAGAAATAAAAAAATATATATTTTGAGTGATTAAAATAATATAATTAACACAAAACGATACTGTCGAATTATGAACATGTCTACATAATCGATTTTTTTTGACATATAAAATATATATTCTGAGAAATAAAAAAATATATATTCTGAGTGATTAAAATAATATAATTAACACAAAACGATACTGTCGAATTAGGAACATGTCAACATAATCGTTTTTTTTGACATATAAAATATATATATTCTGAGTGATTAAAATAATATAATTAACACAAAACGATACTGTCGAATTATGAACATGTCTACATAATCGATTTTTTAGACATATAAAATATATATTCTGAGAAATAAAAAAATATATATTTTTTTTCGTCATAACGTTCAATACAAAACGATAAATGATGAGTTAGATGCAGTACTTGATGTTCAAAATTATAAACATAGATATATTTGATGTAGAAAACGTAAAAAATATTATATATATATATAGTATTTTCTGTGCTGATCAGTTGCTTTTTAAGTTTCGATATTATATCACTTTTTTATGATAACGTTTGATATAAAACGATAAAGTATGAGTTAGGTGCAGTAATCAAACGTTCAAAATCATAAACGTAAATATATTTGATACATAAAATGTTATATATAACATTTTTCTGTGTTGATCCACTTCTTTAAGTTTAGATAACCATGATATACAGATTAAATATCATATCCTTTTTTATGTTTTTATCGAACTATAATTTATGTACATATACTTATCCGCTTATTCAAATTTATATATAATTATCAAATTATGATTAAGCCAACTTGTCGGTCATATGTAAATCCAAGAATGTTTGAATGTGTTTGATAATTATATTTGATGTATCCCCATCTCCCAACCATGTTAAATTCATTTTTAATGTTTTATTATGAATATTATCGATATAATCAAATGTTTTCAACCAAGTTTTATTATGTGTACTGTTGATATTTAAATATATACTCATATTTGCATCATATGATTGTGGACGTTCAGTATAATCACGAGGAACTATAACAGGCACATTCAATGTCCCTAATTCTTCCTGTGCTGTCCCAGAGTCTGATACTACAAATAATGAATGATAACATGTGTTGAGATATGTTCTCCATCTTTTTAACGGTGTAAATTTTATAATACCCATGTTTAAATTGAATTTGTTAATTATATTTTCTAATTTATGTGAGAATAATATGTTTATAGGTAAATTATATTTAGCATAACAATAATGTAAATATTTAATTATATTAATCATTCTGTTTTTAGAATTTAAATTTTCTTCTCGATGTATATCAACTAATATCATATCTTTACGTTTAATAAGCTTGTCACTGTCGGTTTTACCATCATAATTATCATCATTGACAAATTTCGAAGGGTCAAATAATTTATTTACCACTTCAAAAACAGTATTACCTACTACATATACATTTTTAGTTATATTTTCTTTTTGTAATTCTTTTTTATTATCATAATGATATGCAAATAATAAATCACTATATTGATCACAAATTATTTTATTGTGTTCTTCACACATATTTTTATTATGTGATCTCATTCCTGCTTCTATATGACAAATTTTATATCCCTTTTGCTTAAATGGTTTTGCTAAACATGTAACATCAGAATCTCCAACAAATATAATTAATTCTGGTGATATATTCATTTTTACAAATAATTTACAATAAAATGTACATGTATTATCATCAGTACTCTCCAAATAATAATCACTACATCTAATTTTTAAATCACCAAAAAATGCATATGCTACTAATGTATCTCTATATTCATCAGTACGTATACATATATGATTAAATTCTTTATCTAATTTTTTTAATATTTCTGATGTTCTGACAAAATCTGGACGTATACCAATAATACTAACTACACATTTTTTACTATTCATGTTTTAATATAATATAATTATTATAAATAAATTAAATATATATATATTTATAATATATTAAAAATGAAATTATGTGAACTAACAGATCTATGTTGTTTTAGTACATTATGAGTAGTAAACACGAGTATATTGTTATATATTTAACTAAATTATGATAAATAGAATTATTTTAGCTATATAAAGTATGTAATTGCATATGTTTAATTCCATTGTTGGTTATATTTTTATTATAACACAAATTTAAAGTATGTAATTGCATATGTTTAATTCCATCGTCAGATATTTTTTTATTACTCCACAAATCTAAAGTATGTAATTGCATATGTTTAATTCCATCGTTAGATATTTTTTTATTACTCCACAAATCTAAAGTATGTAATTGCATATGTTTAATTCCATCGTCGGTTATATTTTTATTCTAGCTTAAATCTAAAGTATGTAATTGCATATGTTTAATTCCATCGTCGGTTATATTTTTATTATAGCTTAAATTTAAAATATGTAATTAAACATATGTTTAATTCCATCGTTAGATATTTTTTTATTACTCCACAAATCTAAATTATGTAGCTGCATATGTCTAATTCCATCATCGGTTATATTTTTATTACGTTTTAAATTTAAAGTATGTAACGGTATATGTTTAATTCCATCGTCGGTTATATTTTTATTATAACTCAAATCTAAAGTATGTAACTGCATATGTCTAATTCCATCATCAGTTATATTTTGATTAAAACTCAAAACTAAAGTATGTAACTGCATATGTTTAATTCCATCATCAGTTACATTTGGATTGAAACTCAAAACTAAAGTATGTAACTGCATATGTCTAATTCCATCATCAGTTACATTTGGATTGAAACTCAAAACTAAAGTATGTAACTGCATATGTCTAATTCCATCATCAGTTACATTTGGATTGAAACACAAATTTAAATTATGTAAACTATTAAATCTATGTTGTTTTAGTATGTTATCGGTTAGTAAATTCGAATCTAATACTATATATTTTGCTAAATTACAATAAATAAAATTATCTAACATAAATAAATTCATCTTATTTTTAATGTTAGAAGTAAATAAATAAATGATACTAATAGTATCAATATTCATTATAATTAAATATTTATTTATATAAATATGTAACACATATATTTTTCTAATTACAAATAACCAATTTTATAAGTTTGTAGTAACCTCTTATTATTTATCATTACGATATAATACATTTTCGGAAGAATTTTGTTTTTTTTTTGGAATATTATCGTATTATCAAGACATTTTTTAATTTAATAATAATATTTTTAAACATAATAATTATAATAAATGTTAGAAACTCTAGATAAAATATACTTAATCAATCCCTTTTCAGAAGATATCGTATATTATAAGAAATCTACACCGAATAGTAAGTTATTAAGTTACAATTTTGATACTTTTAATGAATTAAATGATAAGGAAATAACATTATTACATTTAGTACTTTCAAACAAAGACGAACTTCAAAAAATTAATGGTAATTTAAATAATTTTATATATATAACTTTAAGATGTGAAATTAAAAATTTCGATCTACAGTTATTTTTAGATACTAATTATTTTAAATGTAAGGAAGTAATTGATAAACTAAATCATATACGTCTCGTCAATAAGAGGTATGATAGTGTTCAACATATAAATATGACAATGGCAAGAAAAATCAATAAAAAGTATAAAATTGTCGGGTTTACATGTGTGTATAATGAAATAAGAACAGGAAATTTAGATAGATATATCAAATATAATATGCCTGTATTTGATGATACTGTGTTTTATGATGATTGTAGTACTGATGGTACATATGAATTGTTAAGTACATATACTAAAAATATCATCCGAGGAACAAAAAATAATTTTAGAGATGAATTGAGTCATAAAAAGGCATTATTAAAAATGGCTCTAGCATTAAAACCGGATTTTATCGTAAGAGTAGATACTGATGAAATTTTACCAAAGAATGCTAGATATACATTTCAAAAATTATGTTTCATACTAGAAAACTCACCTAATATAGATGCATTTTCTATGAAAGAATTAAATATATGGAGATGCAATTCACACATGAGAACAGATAGTATGTATGGTGATGGATGGTTTATCAGATTTTGGAAAGTTACCACTCCAATGGATTATACAATCCAAGAAGGACTTCATCATCCCCAATATCCATCGACAATAAAAAACATAATGAAAGTAAAAAATTTGCCTATATTACATTATGGATTTGCTGATGATTTAAACCTTATGAATAAATATATTTGTTATAGAAAAAATGGTCAGAAAGGGTTTCATTTATATCGATTGATAAGTGAAAATAAGATTCCAGCTTTTCGATATAGTGATAATTTACAATTACAACAAATACCACGATCTATATTTCCTGATGGTTTATACAAAGATGATATCGTATTGAATATAAGAAGTATTCAAGACTTTGTTGCAGAATCATATAATTACAAAAAAATATTCTGTAAACCTGGAGTATCTATTACATGTTTAATATATAAATCTGTAAAATGGTTAAAATTTACATATGAACAAGTATTAAAAAATTTCGATTTGAAACAAAATGAATTCTATTTTGTGGCTAATGATGCAACTGATGCAGTAAAACTATATTTAAAACAGAATTATATTCCACATTATATATGGGAAAATACTAAAGAACAACAAGAAGAGTGGTTTATCAAAAATGTGTATAGAGCATGGAATTTTTCAGGTCGTAAAGCTAATGGAGATTATATTTTATTTTTAAATAGTGATATGGGATATAATAAAAATACATTACCAAATTTACTCAAACATGTAGGTAATAAAAAGTTTGTGTCGTCAAGATTAATCGAAAGTGGAAAAATGCCATCAGGATTATATGGAATATCAAAAAATTTTGGTAAAGTACTTGAAGATTATGATGAAGACGGGTTTCTGAAGTATTCAGAAAAAATAGCAGTTGAAAAGTGTGAAGAAGGTGGATTATATAGTCCATTATTAATTAGAAAGGAATATTTTGAATTAGTAGGAGAATACCCTGTAGGGAATCCGTCAATAAAGTCTACAATACTAAATACACCAATAGCTAATTCTGGTAAAGAAGGATTAATTCCTGGCGATATATTCTTTACTAGTAAATTAAATGCATGTGGTGTAAAACATTATACTGCATTCGATAGTTTAGCATATCACTTTCAATGTGGCGAGAAAGATGATATTATTAAAGATAAAAAGTACGACAAGCGTAGTAGTTTACAAGTAGTACTATGTAATGATAATTTAAAGGGGATTAATAACGAAAGAGTATTGTGGAATTATATGCTTGAAGGACTGCCTAATATTAACGGTGTGGATAAAAATACAGTTAAGGGTAAAGCTAAATATGAAGTTGAGGCTAAAAATTATATAAATACACACTATAAAAATTGTAAAGTGATAATTCAAAATGCGACGTTTATCAATCTTATCGATAATACTAAATTCAATATCGTTTACTTACAGGATAATTTAAGGGCAATGAGAAATTATGACAAAGACATTCGATTGCAACAAGAAAAAACATTACGAAATGCAAATGTTATAGTAACAAATAGTATATACACTGCATGTTCATATCCTGAATATGATATGGAAATTATTCCAATTGGAATAGATTCCGAACTATTTAAACCTATAGATAAACAAAAAATAAGAACTAAATATGGATTTGATATGAAACAAAAAATAGGTATTTTTGTTGGTTCATATACATCTATTAAGGGATGGCCACAAATATTTAATTTAATTCAACGAAGACGGGATATCACATGGATATTAGTAAGTAAATATCCACTTCATAATAAAAATACATTTCAAACAAATAATACACGATGTTATAATAAAATTAAACAAGAAAAATTATGTGAATTATTAAACTGTTCTGATTTTTTTATTCTCGGATCTCCTGTAGAGACACAGTGTTTAGCTGCATTAGAGGCAATTTCATGTAATATTCCAGTAATCATGAATAATACAGGTATATTTAAATATGAATTTACACAACAAGAAAAGGATGACGTAGGATTATTTGATGGTAATTTTGAAACTAATTTAAATCAAATATATTCTAAAGAATATAATCCTAGAAATATTTTAATGAATAAAGGTCTTGATATAAAAGGTATGAATAGCAAATGGGAAAAAGTACTACAAAAATATAATCATCTATATTTTTAAAAATTGATTAAAAAAATTATATATAATTTTTTATATATAATGATTCTAGATGCACATATGTTAAAAAATAAATTTAAAAACTCACGAGATAAATATATCGAATTTATATGGGATACTTTTCAACTATTATATAGTAGTCAGCAACGTAAAATTTCATACAAACAAGTGAGAGGAATGACACGTAAAATGTTACATACCGAAAATAAATACCTTTTTGACAACTCAGTTTTCGATAAGTTTATTTTTGATAATACAAGACAGTTAAATATATTTGATGCATTATTTTCTATGGGAGTACATGGTGAGATATGCAGGGATAAAGAACGTACACATAGTAAACCAACACTAAAAATTAGAGAAAAATGGGTAGCATATACACAATTCAAATCTTATACCCCATTAACTACGATATTTAATCCAAATACATCGTGGATAGCAAAACGTAATTTTTTGGAGATTGCATTATTAAGTTTATATGTAGATACCTATAAACACAAAATAAATAATATAAATATAAATATAATACCTAATACCTACTCAGAAAAGTCTGTTCAACATATATTGCATAAAATTACCTCTATCCGATGGGAAAATTCACAACAATTTGTTGTAAAAATTGACGCAGCATTTCGTGCTATATATTTATTCCATTATTTGGTAATCACATTAAATAATAAACATAAAATGAATATGAAACACGAATTGAATAAATATTCCAATTGCATAAAACATGAATTAAATGTAATACAACACAAAATTTATGGACAATTCTCTAATCAATTTATAAATGATAAAATTGTTATGTTAAAATACAAACTTACGATATGAGAATATCACAATCACAAATAAAGGTTGATAATTATTAGTAAATTTCGTAGTATAATTTTTATTTTAAATAATTATGTTAGTTTCATATATATAGCTCTACAATTACAAGGGTGATAAATGATGTCGAAACTAATATAATAATGGAAACGATGCATAGATATACAAATTAGAAAATCTTGTAATGTATCCTGTTGATATATGTTATAGGTATAAAAGCAAACTTGCTATTCGATGTTTTAAATTATATATAAACTCGAAAATCAGTACAAAATGAAAAAGATGTTCTGAATTATCAAATTACTTAAATAAAGATATAAATATAATATAGATAAAAATTTTATTACAGATGATACTATGTTAATAAACGGGAAAAATATTAAAATAATGTCAAATAATAGTAAATTTTCATTTGGACATGGATATTGTTTAGTTATAGCTTTGTTAAGAATGGAAAATAAGTATAATAATTAAATTTTATATAGAAAAATAATTACTATTTTTTTTATATAAAATAAATGAGTTGATGAAAATAAATGATATTAAGAAATATTTTTTTATTCTTAATTTTAAGATACAGCATAATAAATCATTATTAACAAAGTTACTTAGATATAAAGAAAAATCATATTTACATAATAATATAGTTATATCTGATAAAAATCGTTTCTATCTCCCATTTGAAATATTTATAAATGATATTATCAAATTAAAGATTACTTGTTTTTATAGTACTAAAACACGAAAAATAAGAGTAATTTTAATTAAAAACGATATTGCAATAATACAAACGATAATAAACACAGATATGAAATTGCTAAATTTTATTAAACAAATGAATATAAAATATAGCAATAGAAAATAAAACTATATTTAATATAAATATTTATATTAAATATGGTGTATGCACAATTAAATACAATGATTAATTTACATAAATTTATAATAAAAGATTTTGCATTTGTTAATGGATGCGAAAAATATCTTGAACTAGGGGTTTATGATGGGGAAACATTCGACGAAGTGTTTAATGTAGTTAAACACGCAGTTTGTGTTGATATTAAAGATCTTAGAAAGAATAAACAAGGTGTTTTTCATAAAATGACAACTGATAAATTTTTTACTATCAATAAAGATACTTTTGATATGATATTTATAGATGCAGATCATTGTTTCGAAAGCGCAAAAGTGGATTTTGAGAATTCATTGAAAATATTAAATCGCTATGGAATTATATTTATGCATGACACTGATCCTATACATAAAAAATATACAGACCAAGGATATTGTGGGGATTCTTATAAAATGGTTGATTACATACATAAAAAACATCCAGAACTAAATATAATTACTATTCCTATAACTATAACGGGACTTTCTATAATTATGCGAAAAAAAGATCGACGTTCTCTTAATTATTAATATATCATTTCTGTTTATATACTAACCATAATTTATCATCATTGATATATTCACGTTTTATAGAAATTTTACGTTTTGTCATTCTAACATGTTCATTGTAAAATATATTTTGTATGTGTTTTAGTGATAATTTTTTGCATCCTATGCCTGTCCATATATCACAGGGTATCTTTGATTTAGAGTTAACACTAATCATTAATAATTTTATATTACCATTTGTATCTTTTTGTTTTAATAATATATCATACAATATATTTGCTGTATCAACTGTATTCGTTATATCTGTCATATTAATTATATTTATAAATAAAAAATTTTAAATTTCAAATTTTAAATTAAAAAAAACTATAGTACCAAATCTTTTGCAACAACGTTATATGATTTAAAAGGTATTATATGTGATAAGTATGATTTTAATAATGTATGTTGTAGAAAATGTGTTAAGAAGTTATGTAAATAAAGAATTGAAAAAATTCTATAAATAGGACGTTATTTAGATATGAGTGAAAAATTTATAGAAGGGTTGAAAAAACGTGGATTTGAATATAGTGATGTTAGGAAATGGCATTATTGTGGGGATGATAAAGATGGAGGTGGTTTAAATTATTTTAGAATATCGTGTCCAAATATAGATTTCCCTGATAAAGTGGATCAATGTGTATGTGGACATAAAATACACCATAATTTTTATATTACAGGAATAAAAAAGGATATATTGGTATTAGGGAGTACTTGTATTAAAAATTTTATTGATTATAGCGGAAAAACTTGTCAAGATTGTGGATTACCCCATAAAAATAGAAAAGATAATTTTTGTAATGAATGTAGAGAATATAATAGGGTATATTATATTTGTCATACAAGTAGACAAATGATACAAGATATATTGGGTATTGATACTAATTGTGTATATATGGATAGTAAAAAAGTTCAATTATTACGTAACATAATTATAGAAAATGACATGACATTATTAATTAGCAAAACGACTATCGAAATAC
>Ga0257123_1002411_pt1 | contig 10042 bp, 6 predicted proteins | sample SI106_135metaG_FD_190185 | JGI IMG/M metagenome (GOLD analysis project Ga0257123, IMG submission 190185) | Marine microbial communities from Saanich Inlet, British Columbia, Canada - SI106_135 | ecosystem: Environmental > Aquatic > Marine > Inlet | place: Canada: British Columbia | collected...
TATCTGATTATTCAAAAAAATACAGAGGTGTTCAACCTACTTTTATACCAAGAGTAATGATCCTCATTGTATCATCTATTTCTTATTTGAAGTTAAAAACACCAAAAATGTTATAGCACATTAATATCTTATGGGGGTATAAAATGCTAATAAGTTTCCGGCGGAAACATTAATCATAAATTGTGTGAATTTGATATTAAGCAAGTCTGTCAGATTTAGTAAGGTACGTATCTGCGAGATGATTTCAGCAGGAAATTAATGGCATAAGTCCACAAGGAAAGGTGGATGGTGTCGCGGTGTACGATACGCAAGCGAGTATAGCCTTTAAGCAGGCATGAGGTGCTAGCCGAAAATTACAGAAAAAGTATCTACACTATCAAGATTAATACTTATAACTTGTTTAGAAGTCTCAATCGCCTATTTATTCATGCCTGATTCGCCATAGGCTGCATTAAGATTAGAATGAGCTAATGCATCATCAGGGTTTATCCTTATAGCTTGTTTGTATGCCTCAATCTCTTCTTTATACATGCCTAATTTACCATAGGCAGCACCGAGATTATTATGAGCCTCTGCAAAATCAGGGTTTATCCTTATTGCTTGTTTAGAAGTTTCAATCGCCTCTTTATACTTGCCCAATTCGACATAGGCATAGCCAAGATTGTAATATGCGAATTCATTATTAGGGTTAGTCCTTATAGCTTGTTTGCATGCTTCAACTACCTTTTTATACTTGCCTAAGCAGCCATAGGCAACACCAAGATTATAATGTGCATCCGCAAAATCAGGGTTTATCTTTATTGCTTGCTTGTGTGCCTTAATCTCTTCTTTATACATACCTATTTTACCATAGGCAATACCGAGATTATTGTGAACAATTTCATAATCAGGGGCAATCCTTATTGCCTGTTTGTATGCTTCAATTGCCTCTTCGTACATATTTAATGCACCATAGGCAACACCAATAGTTGTATGGGCATCTGCATAATCAGGGTTAAGCATTAGCGCTTGCTTAGAAGCCGTAATTGCCTCTTCGTACATACCTGATTTTCCATAGGATAGGCCAAGATTAAAATAAGCCTCTGCATCATCAGGGCTTCTCCGTATCGCTTGTTTGTATGCCTCAATATCTTTTTTATGCATTTCCGACTTCTCTGAATTTGTATCTCTTTAAAAATAAACTTACTTTATCGAAGATTCAGTTTTTTGTGCAAAACACCATTGCCATGAGGTTCGTAGCACCTAAAGAATATTCCCTCTTTAAACTCTATATATGAAGAGTCATAATATCATCTTTCTGTCGTCGAATCTTTCTCTATTGAATGATGCTCACCTAGTCGTTGTTGGACAAATTACATATCTGGAGTGATATTATTAACTTCTGTGTCATTTGACTTTATAGTTTTCTGAGTTTTCTACCCCACTATTGTCTTCTTCCTGGTATTTCCAATTACCCTGTTCATCTGTATAAGCCCAATTTCTATTACCATTAGCCAAATAATACCATCCACCAATTGGATTATTATCCTTCCACTCACCCACATACCTCTCACCACTAGGCCAAGTGTAATGTTCACCTTAGATTGTATGCGGAAACGCGTTCCGTATATCCCCTGCACTCTTGATCTGTTCTCTTTGTGCACGGATAGCATTTGATTGTCGATATTCTTTTGCCTCAGTCGTTAACACAAATTCAGCGTCACTGGATATTTTTTTTACTTCATTCTCAATATCATCTAGGTTTACGTTAAAAAACTCTTTTCTGCTGTTAACCAAGTTGATTCTTTTTGTATCAAAGATTTTATGCATAGTTTTTTCTATGCTAGGGGCATCATCAGAATATATCATAGCATGAACATCAAAAACAAACGGAACGCTTGCGTCACCAAGCTCTTTCACCCGATCCAATGGTTCTAACCGTCTCGTCATGCCAATTTTATAAATATTTTCTCCAAAAGAACCTATATTTGAAATAATGTAAACGTGGCCAGCTTTTGTTTGCTGCGCCATGGATTTTGCCCTTTCACTTTTCGCATGAGCATCTTCTAATTCTTTTCCTAATGCATTTATTTTTTCTTGTAGCTTTTCTAGCTTTGCACCTGTCGCCTCTTCAGCTTCAGTTTTGGCTTTGTCCAAGAGCTTTTGATACTTATCTTCCTCTTTCAACGCTGCCTCCGTTTCTTGCTCAAGCTTTGTTTCTTCCCGCATTTGTCGTCTTATCTCAGCTTGCTCCTCTTTCTCTTGTTGTTTTTTCTCTTTATATTCATGAGCCAGGCGAAGTTCGTCAATTTTAAGCTGTAAATATTCCGTTGATATCTCTATAGCGTTTGATTCATTTAGCTTGTTTATTGATGCGAAAGCTTTTTCTATTCTCTGCTCCATTCTCACAGCATTATTCCACCTAACGTTAGATACTGCGGAATCACATTCGTTGTTGAACGCCCTCGCTGTTAAGCGAATACCTCTTTTTGTCATCGTACGTCCTTTTACTTTACTGTTTTCTACCGTCCATTCAGTAGTGCAGAAAATTGCTGTTTTGTTTGATATCATTTCCTTTTGCTTAGTTTTAGAGAATTCAACTACTTCCTTGTATTTTTCTGAAGTATCAAAATCATAGTGAGGTTTATAAAAGCCCAATTCTGACAGCTCAATCTCTTCGTCGTAGATAGCTGCTTCTTGAACCAATCTATCAAAAATAGCTTTTTTCTCTTTATAACTTTCCCTTAGCTCTTCGACTGTCTTTTCAATTTTCTGTTTTTCAGAGGTAACCTTCTCAAACTCTTTATCGACATCAATTATTTTTGAGAATCGCTTTTCATACATTTTGCTCTTTTTGGTCATTCTATTTAGATAGACAGCCAAAACTACACTAGCTATAAAAAGAACTGATATTGCTGATATTGCTATTATTACTATTGGTTCCATTTGCGTATCTCCTTTTGATTATTTGCAGTAGAACATAAATTAATTATTGTATTTATTCTTCTTTGCCTGAACCCATCCATAAAGAAAAACAATCACGGTAATAATATTTATTACTATCCAGGCCTCTTTGAATAAGTGGATTGGTTCGATGGGGTTGTAGACAATAGCAATTACTATGAAAACTACTGTAAGAAAGTCACACCCCTTTTCTTTATAATGTTGATATGCGATATAAGCAGCACACCCGCAAATACACCAGCGCATAAGCTGGTAATAAAAATACGGAAGCGAAAGAAGCGCGGTAAGCAACAAGGCTATCGGCGCAAGCCATAACAGTTTATTTGTTTTTGTCATCAATCTCTATGCCGTTCATACTTTAAATTCTCAGCACTGCAGGGTCATTCCGTTAGTATCCTAGTCACCATGAGCTCAATTCCCTCGAAAGGCGGAGTGTCTGCGTATTTTGCCGTTATTTCGTATTCTACCCCAAGATCCTTTTTCGCATCCGCTTCTATATTACGCTTTAGCTCATCAGTAAATTTTGGAAGCGTTCCCAAGGGGTAATAGCTCCCGACAATAAGCATCACTGGCGGAGATGTTTCACTATTGTATAAAGGCTGTATAAGCAGCCCAAAGCTAGACTTTGCATCGTGCGCCATCACAGAAGTACCAGAATCATGTGCAGAAAGTTGAGATTTCCAGCCCTTTGGATAAACTATTTTTTGGACGTAAGCTTCCCATTGCGGTTTCATGAGACTAAAAATATGATCAGCATCCTGTTTATTAATAACCCTTTCTTCTGCGACTACTACTGAAGTAAATGAAATAATAACTAACACAACTATTATCAATAATGTTTTCTTCATAATACACTCCTTTCTTAAGCATATTTCATAGCATCTGCCTTTCATTAGGATTAACAACTGTGCCAAGTAACTGGCTCGACTTTTTGCCAGTTCAATTTTTCAATTTGATATCGGTTTTCTAATGAATATTATGCCATATGCAATTAACGACCACAAAGGAATGACAAAATTTTGAACAGGCTCAGAAGCAATTTGTGTTTTTAAATCCTTTTGCAATATAACAATCGCGACGATAAGTACCAAAGCGACAATTTCAAATATTTGCCTTAAGTTTACAGATTTAACTAATCCAAGCCGTCTCTTTTTTAACGATTTATATGCCAAAGACCCAAGTATCATTACGATTCCAGTTAATGGACTAGTATGAGCACTGTGTCCCGTTGAAATCTGTCCAACAGAACCAACAAACAACAATATGCCTAGAATTAGTGCAATTGTAGAGCCAATAAAATTCCGTTTCATGCCACTTACCTTTCTCTTAAATTACAGTTCTAATAGAGTCGTTAGTTATAACGTTAGCGCTAACTAATATATTACGTATGGCTGCAATACTGTCTTATTTACATTGAGGATTGCAGGCGCAATATATTAGTTTTTTAGGAATATCTTCACTCGATATTCAGTTTTTTGTGTAAAACACCATTGCCATGAGGTTCGTAGCACCTAAAGAATATTCCATCTTTAAACTCTATATATGAAGAGTCATAATACCATCTTTCTGTCGTCGAATCTTTCTGTATTGAATGAGGCTCACCTAGCCTCTCTAGGACGATTTGCATATCTGGTGTAATATTATTAATTACTGTTTTTTTTGACTTTAAGTCGTCTGAGTCTTCTACCCCACTATTGTCTTCTTCCTGGTATTTCCAATTACCCTGTTCATCTGTATAAGCCCAATTTCTATTACCATTAGCTAAATAATACCATCCACCAATTGGATTATTATCCTTCCACTCTCCCACATACCTCTCACCATCAGGCCATGTATTTGTTCCTTGGCCACTTTTCATGTCATACTTCCATTCACCTGCATACTTCTCTCCGTCAGGCTGAGTGCTTGTTCCGTGTCCATGCCTCTGGCTAGCCTTCCATTCACCCACATACTTTTCACCATCAGGCCAAGAATGCTTCCCTTGTCCTTCGACATTGCCATTTCTAAACTCACCCACATATTCACTTCCATCAGCATAGGTTACTGTTCCAGTGCCATGTCTTTTATTGTCTTTCCATTCACCCACATACTTGTTCCCATCTGACCAAGTAATTGTTCCTTGTCCATCAGCCATGTCATCCTTGAATTCACCAACATATTTACTGCCATCAAAAGTATATGTTCCATAGCCATGCTTTTTGCCATCTATAATGTTTCCATCGTATACACTTGCATCAGATTCATCTTGCGAAAACATATAACGTAATATATTACCTGCATTTATTTTGTTATTTGCTAATATGAGTTCATAAATTCTGATTAGAGCGTCACAATGTCGTTTATACTGATCACTGTTCTGTAATTTTTTAAGGTCAATATCAACGTATTCTACATCATCTCCAAGTGCAAGGACGATCTCCTGCATTTGAAGTTCAGCAGCTTCTACATCAATTTGAGGATTTTCTTTCTCATGTGCATCAATAATGATATCTCTTAGAACTTCATTCAATGACTCCATTTTATCATCTGAAATGTACCTTGAATAAACAAAAGCCCCATATTGTTCAGGATAAATAAATCTCAAACAAAGAATTGGATCCGTTTCCACAAGCTTTCTTAATATGTCAACAAGGATTTGACCAAATCTTGTCAATGTCTCGTCGCTAGACATTGGTAGCAATCTATTAGCCAATATCCAAATGCGATTTGCTCCAGATGCTTGCATTTCAAGGAGAGTTGCCCCTTTCTTGAAATGTTCATTCATATCAGATATGATTTGTTCAAAAACATCTGACTCATATTTTTGGAGCGTTCTATAAACTGGAATATCAAGAAGGATTTCTTTAATGTTAATGTCTTTAATACTTTCCTCGTATGCTACTGGCATCAAATCAGAAGGATTAACGGTACCATGTATCACGCCTGCGCCCAGCAACTCGTCTACTGATGGATACCATAAATCTTCTGCAGATGTATTATATAGCTTCTCAAGGAATTCTTCCTTGATCCCTTTGCGCTTGAAAATCCTCAAATCTTCTTTTTGTTCTTTACTTAAATCCACAACATCTGCAAGATTCTTATAGTCCATGCTATATTGATGGAATCCCAGATTAGCTCCAGTACCTAGGAACCTGTTTGTGCCTGAAATAAATGCAATTGTGCCTGCAGAGTAACATCCTTTTAATGTATAAGTATCAAGACCATAAATTAAAATTAGCTTTGAAATTTCTTTGGCTTCATAAACCCTACCACCATCACAGTCTAATATTATTCCTTTTATATCTGGATGGTTATTTAACAGAGCGGCAACATCTTTTGATACACCAAATCTGAGTCCACCTTCCAAGTGTATAAGCGAGTTGTTTTTTCTTAGTGTAAGTGAGCAAGCAGAGGTTGTATCCTTCTGAAATCCCAATTGATATAAATCTTTATATAGCCCAAAACTTGAGAATATATTACCTAGATTACCGAGAAAGCATAGAACCACGATTACCTGTGTAGTACGTGCCCAGAATGCTTTGCCATTTATCAGTATATTTCTATTACAGGACCTCCAGAGACCAACTATTTGCCAAGCATAAATAGATAAACAAAAAAACACAATGATGATTGTTACGCGAGCCGAGATAACTGGATGGCTGATTGGTGAACCTTCAGCAAACCAAGTAAGAAGAGACATAAAGATAATGTTTACAAGGACAACATTAACCCAAAATGAAATAGCAAGTGAAAGCTCACCACGCCAGTGTTTTCGGAAATAGTTCACGTTTTTGCGTTTCTCGTAGTTCCGACTAGTTGATTCACGATTTTCAGAAGTCGGAGTTTCAGCCTTGGTGTCTTTAGGTTGAGTTTTAGGCGTTTCGTGGCTATCTTCCGGTTGGTATTCTTGAGACTTGCCTTGATAATCAAATGTGTGACTACAAGACGAACATGACACACTTAGTGATTCCCCACTTAGCACTCTAAGCCGTTGATCACATTTCGGACAGTTGATTATTGTTTTATTTGTTTCATCATCACAAGATTCTTCTTTTGTTTTTGTGTCAACGTCAACATCAACATCAACATCAACTACTTCAGCAACGTCTTCTTCGCAAAAAGGTTCATCCAGAAATGCATCATATTCAGCTCGTTTTATAGGATTACTGAGGGCTTGGTACGCTTCGTCAATTAGCTTGAACTGTTCTTGTGCCTTTTGCTTCAGTGATTGAGAGGAGAATGACTTGCCATCAGGATTATGCTCCTTAACAAGTTGGGAATACGATGCAGTGATCTCTTTGCGAGTGGCGTGATTGCCAACCTTTAAGATATCGTAATAATGTCGATTGTCAAAATTAAGCATTAAACATTCTAAACCTATATGTCTTTTTAGGCAAAATAATTACATGACTAGTTTATTCAAACTTAATTTCATTAGTGAACCCATCGAGCGAACCATAGTTCTTGAAATCTATTAGATAATTCATTTGTTTTGGAAACTTTGTGATTAAAGCTTCCTCACTTATGTTCAACTTTGATTTTACTAATTGTAGAAACTTTATCTCATCGTCTTGGATTTTACTGTCGGCTTCTATTGTCCTTATTAAAACTTCAATCAACAGCAACTCTTGCCTGGCGTTTAACTCTGCCTTGGCCAAATCATCTAAATACTCATTGGCCGCCTTTGCACAGTCAACTTTAACATAGTCAATGCTGTCCCTTAGTGGCTGGTCTATATTATATCCTATAAAATAGATCTCAGTTTCCACCATCCTCTTTATCTCATTAATTTCCTCTTCATCGATGCTGCCATCACATGCCATAACAGTAACAGCAGTTCTGAGTAAGAGGTGTTGAAATTCATTTGTTTTCATAATTAAAATCCAATTTTAGTTGTCATTTGCTCTTTTGTTCCACTTGGTAATAAATCAAGTAAACCAATATTTACTTCTTTTAACCTGTCCCAATTCTTGCTTTGTATCGCGAACCTTCCTGCCTCAATGAGACTTTTTGCAGATGATTGGTCATTCATTTTTGGTTGTTCTTCTTCTAGCCAATTAAAATATCTTTCCAGGTAGTCTGGCGTTCGCCAACGAATTCCAATGATGATATCAAGAAGTTCATCTGATTTTTCCTGGATTTTAGCGGGACTATCAGTAAACATAAATGCTTCTTCTTGCGAAACTATGTCATTGAATATTTTCCTTTCATGGTCATTGCCACTTTCGTCAAGAATGTCCTCACATTCGGTTTTTGTCTCGGAATACAAATCTATGGCTTTTTGAATTCTTTTGCCCTTTGTAGCATTATCAATCTTCTGTGCAATCTTTCTTTTCTTATCTTCTAGTTGATAGCGTTTGTCGGTAACATCATCTTCGACAAGTATTTCTACCTCCATAGAAATACTTTCTATTTCCTTCTTTACCTCACTTAAAGTACCGGCAGTTTCGAAATCCTCCTTTTCAGATGACAATTCAATTTCTTCATCAATTTTTGCTGACAAATCGTAAACCTGAGTTTTAAGCAAACTGATATTTGTATCTCGAAGTTTACCATTAAATGTTTGTTTAAATTCTTGATCTGCCATATTTAGGTAAGCCGAAACAACTAGATCCCTACTTTCAGACATAGTTACTGTTATTTCGATATCTGACCCTTTTGCTATATTTCTAGATACTTGATCACCTCTTATTTCAATTACACCTATTGGCTTGTTTGCTTCTGGTAATGATGCTTGAGGCCCTTCATAGACATTTATCCAGAGACTGTCAGATTTATTTCCCTTTAAAATAGGCTTGTTGAGAGGGTAGGTCTCAGATTTTCTGGCTGGTAGTATTGAATTACGTTGAAAAACCAACTGCAATTTGGTATGGCCCGGATTATCGTAATCATCTATCTCTAAACAAATATCTTCAGGAAGAGGTTGACCGCTTACCGCAAAGCCGCTGTTAATTCCAATTGGTGCCAGATCTGTTTCAACGATATTGTTTTGGCTATCATAAACGGTGAGAGTAAAACAGTTAAATGAGTTTTCAATAAGCGGCAAATCTTCATTTATTCTTTCAGTTAATTTCTTTAGACCTGAATCAAAACCACGATCATCCCGAACTATTTTGTAGAACAATCCATCAATGTCACCTGTTATTCTTGCTGCGAACAATTCTTCGCTTTCTTTTGATGCTTTATGATATGACGCTTTAATTGTAATTACAGATTTGGTTTTAGTCTTACTTTTTTTCTCTACGTCTTTTGGCTTTGTAGCTGCATAACGAGCAGCACCAACTGCTATAGCGGTTGTTGGGTCGATCTCACAGTTCGCGGAGATTTGCAATACTTCTTCAACCCGTTGTCTCACATAAGGAATAAAGGTTGATCCTCCAACCATTAAGTTAAACTGAATATCATTAGCTGTAAGAGAATTTCTGGTAAGAATAGTCTTAATCATTGCAATGGTTCTATCAATTGAAGGCTGAATCAGATTATGAAATTCTGACCTAGTTATAGTTATTTCCATATCAACTTGATTTCCATCTTCATCTTCCATTCTTTCCACTATAATTTCTGCTGAAGAAACCGCAGACAAAAGGATTTTAGCTTCCTCTGCTTTATAAAGAAGAGAGTAATAATTAGTATTATATTTTCCAGAAGCGCTTTTCATTTGATCCTCAAGATTATCAAATGAATATTCACTGCAGATCTTCGGTATAACTATTTTTTCTATAATTAGGCTGTCAAAATCTGAACCACCTAAAAAATTGTCTCCTTCGTGATCAATTACCTTCATTTCTCCATCTTTGATACGAATAAGAGCAACATCAAAAGTCCCTCCTCCTAAATCATAAACCAACCACTGGCCGTCTACCAACTCTTTTGTCTTTTTCATATTGGCATATGCCAGACTGGCGGCAATAGGTTCTTGGAGTAAGACAACTTGTTCGAAGCCTGCCTGATAACCGGCTTCTTTAGTCGCATTTGACTGGATTAGATCAAACGAAGCTGGAATTGTGATAACAGCAGCTTCCAGTGGTTCGCTTTCAGTCACAAATGTTTTAAGTTCTTTCAACACCTGTGTCGAAAGTTCAATTGGTGTTTTAGACTCGTTTAATGATTTTATCTTGAA
>Ga0257123_1002412_pt1 | contig 10036 bp, 4 predicted proteins | sample SI106_135metaG_FD_190185 | JGI IMG/M metagenome (GOLD analysis project Ga0257123, IMG submission 190185) | Marine microbial communities from Saanich Inlet, British Columbia, Canada - SI106_135 | ecosystem: Environmental > Aquatic > Marine > Inlet | place: Canada: British Columbia | collected...
CAGGGACTGAGGAACTTCATGTTTATTTTTACAAGCTCGATCGAGATTTTGAAGGCTGGGATCTCTGGGTTTGGGAAAAAGAGTCCAGTCTTGAGGGTAAGGCATACACTCCCAATAAAGTAGAATCCGAACGAGTACAATTTGTAGTACCGCTCGAGAAATTCATCTCCGGCTCTCCCCTGGGTCTCCTGTTTCGAAAAGATAATTGGGAGAAAAAGGAGGGCGGCGACCGTTTCTGGAATCCTTCTGAATCCCGTCGAATCTATGCGGTAGAAGGTGAAAAGGAGTTTTATTTGAAGCAGCCCAAACTTCGTCCCTGCCCCAGGGCAGCGTTTCTAGATTCAAAACGGCATATTCAGGTTTTGCTCCCTTGCAAAGCGGAGCAGAACAGTTTCACCTCGCGGTCCGTTAAAGTCAGTAGCGATAAAGGAAAAGTTCTGCCCATAGAGGGATTTGAGGTTCGCCAGGATGGGTGGGAGATCGAGATTACGCTGAAGAATCCCCTCGACCTCAGGGCGAAACGACTGGATGAGTACAAGGTAAAAATTAAGGGTTTTCGAGTAGCGATGCTGCAGCCAAGGGGAATTCTCTATGATGCGGAAATCTTCTATGAAGCAGAGCTGGGAATGAGCCTTGAGGGCTCGAACCTGGTTTTTCGCACCTTCGCCCCGATGGCCTCACTGGTTGAAGTCCTCTTGTACAAAGAGTTACTGGGAGGCGAACAAGAAAAGCTGAAAATGATTGAATCCAGACCTGGGCTATGGGAAGCCAGCGCTTCTTTTGAGGCTTGGAAAGGGGGCTTCTATAAGTATCGCGTTCACGGGCATGGCATTGATAACCGCTTCGTTAGCGAGTGTTTAGATCCCTACTCCCGATGTCATACCGGCCGCTATGGCCGAAGCCATATTCAGTTCGATCAAACTCCCGTGAGAGAGGGACCCAGGTTTTCCCGTGAAGAAATTGTAATTTACGAAGCACACCTGCGGGATTTCTCCATCTTCGAAAACTCAGGAATCAAGAATAAAGGCAAGTATCTCTCGCTGACTGAAAAGGAGACTCATCTCAAGAGGGCTCCCGCTATTAAAACAGGCCTGGCACATCTTAAGGAACTGGGCGTAAATACCATTCAGCTGCTCCCACTGCAAAATTTTGATGTAGATGATGAGAGTGAGATTTATGACTGGGGTTATATGCCCTGCCACTTCTTTGCGCCTCATGGAGCCTACGCGACGGATCCAGCCAATCTCAGTAGAGTAGTTGAGCTAAAGAAGGCCATATCGACCCTGCATGAGGAGGGATTCAAGATTATTCTCGACGTGGTCTTTAACCATACGGCGGAGGGCACAGAGGAAGTGATGAGTTTCCAGGCCTTAGCACCCCATTACTACTATCGTCGTGATCATGAGGGAAAATATTTCAACGGTTCAGGCTGCGGAAATGAATTTAAAACCGAAGCGCCAATGGCAAGAAAGTTCATCCTGGACTGTCTCAAATTCTGGGTCAATGAGTATAAGATTGATGGTTTTCGCTTTGACCTTATGGGTCTTCTAGACCTGGAAACTTTTCGTCGTATTGAAACAGACCTTGTCCAAATCAAACCCGATATCATTCTTTATGGAGAACCATGGGCGGCGGCCGGTGCGGGGGTAGAGGTTCTTGGCAAAGGAGTGCAAAGGGGTACGCGGTTCTCTGTCTTTAATGATCTCTACCGCGATGCGCTTCGCGGCGATAATTCAAAATGGGGAAAGGGGTTTGCCCAGGGAGCGGGAGCCAAAGGAGAGGTTGGAATCATCATCCCCATTAAGGAAGGTATCCTGGGGTCTATCAATGAGTTTGCCAGCGAACCGGTGGAAAGTATCAACTACGTGGCCTGTCACGATAACTATACCCTCAAGGATAAGCTGGTGCTCTCCACCGGGGACAATGAAAGTATCGATGAAGACTGCATTGAGAAGATGGAGTGGATTCTTGCTGTTCTGCTGATGACATCACAGGGGATTCCCTTTATCCATAGCGGACAGGAGTTTGGCCGCTCCAAAGATTTTCATGAAAACTCCTATAACGCTCCCGATGAAATCAATCAGTTGGACTGGAGCCTAAAAAAGAAAAACAAGTCTCTATTTAGACTTTATAAAGATCTGATCTCGCTTAGAAAACAACATCGAATCTTAAGGTTGCCTACAGCCGACCAGGTTCGGAAATCCGTTGAGTTCCTTGATGAAGGAGCCGGTCATTATCTCCCCCCCCACTGCCTGGCTTTTCAGGTTCGAAACCCGGGAATTGTGGATAGTTTTAACAGTATACTCGTTGCTGTTAATGCTGGTCCTGAACCAGCTAAGCTAGCCCTGCCGAAAGGTGATTGGAAAACCGTAATGGAAGCGGGAAAGACTCATCTAAAAGTCTCCACTATGAAATCATTTAAATCACAGCAGTTGGAGCTGACCCCATGGGATTCAAGAATTTTAGCACGAATCAACCAGGCCGTTTGATTGCCTGCATTACCCTTCTCCTGTTTCACCTCGTTTTGGATGATCCGCGGGCTTCCCAAAATGACGATTTCCAAGAGCGGGTCAGAGTGGAGATAGCGCAGTGCTTTCAAGTGCGCTATGAAGGAAGACGAAAGATACTTAAAGTCCTCAATCCAGGTGTCGCAGAATCAAATGCTTTTGAAGTAGTTCTACTGCCCAGGGACGAGGAAATGCCGCCTGGGAATTCAGGACAAACGGTCATTAGAACCCCGGTGAAGCGCTATGTGAGTCTATCCACAACTCATCTCCATTCTCTCAAAACCCTTGGGGTTCTCGATGGCCTGGCAGGCATAGCCCGTGCTCGGGATATTAGTGATGAGGGGCTCAAGAAGAGACTGATGGAGGGTTCTCTCAAAGAGGTGGGTCTATTTCAAAAGTCGTCTCTGGAAATTCTGGTGGATCTGGAGCCGGAAGTGATCTTCATCTATGGAAGCGGTGCTCCGGGGGAAGACCTGGATCATCTTAAAAGACTTCAAATTCCGGTGGTGCTGGTTTCTGAGTTCCTTGAATCCTCACCGCTTGGGTATGCGGAGTGGCTTAAATTTTTTTCACTTTTCTTTGATCGGGAATCCGTGGCGAATGAAGTTTTTAAGAAGGTTAGACGGCATTATCGAACCCTGAAACAGGTAGCCTTGAGTCAAAAAATCAAGCCGACTGTCTTTGCAAATATTCCCTATGGAGGAACCTGGTTTATGCCCGGCGGTCAGAGTTACTTCGCAACGATTCTCAAAGACGCGGGGGCGAATTATTTATGGGATATGGCACCCTTGAGCGGAAGTTTGAAACTGAGTCTGGAATCGGTCATAGAAAAAGCCGCTGAAGCAAGGGTGTGGATCAATCCCGGTGAGCATGCCACTCTTGGTTCCCTGCGCGACGCTGATCCGAGATTTCGTATTTTTTCCGCGCTTTCACGCGGCCAGGTTTTTAACATGAACCGCAAATCCCTCGGGGGCGTTTCAAACGATTACTTTTCAGTCGGACTATCCAATCCCCATCGTCTCATCAAGGATTTGATTCAAATTTTCCATCCCGGGCTTCTTCCGAACCACGAGCCTGAATGGTACCATCGGCTGCGCTAAGCTTGAATTGCTGTTCTGTTAAACTATGCGGCCAAAATCACGTTTGTTTCTCGGATTCCTGCTCCTGGCAGGATTATGCATCCTTGGATTCTCACTTTCCCTGGCACTAGGGTCTGTATCCATTCCCTTTGAAAAGGTGCTGCAAGGTCTTTTTGGAGAGGAGAAAATACGAAGTTCATGGGATCTGATCTTAACCCAGTATCGTCTACCCAAGGCAATAACCGCATTTTTGGCGGGAGCGGCCCTTTCTATCAGCGGCCTTTTGATGCAAACCTATTTTCGAAATCCTCTCGCGGGTCCTTTTGTTCTGGGAATTAGCTCAGGCGCGACCCTGGGAGTGGCAGCTGTAATCATGCTCCTAGATCCCCTCGGAATCCCATGGTTTTCTGAAGGCCTGGGGAGAAACGCCGGTTCGCTGATAGCAGCCTGCCTTGGTTCAGGCCTGGTCATGGGAATGATCCTTATGCTGGCCAGAAAGGTGCGCGGACCCACTACTCTTTTGCTGGTGGGATTGATGTTTGGATATGCCTCTGGCGGATTGGTCAACCTGCTAGTTTACCTCAGTGAATCCAGGCAGATTCAGAGTTTTCTCATCTGGTCTTTTGGGAGTTTCTCTCGAGTTCCCTGGGAAATCATGCCCCTGTTTTACATTCCAATCCTGGTAGCATTACTAGCCTCCCTTCTGGCTTCAAAACCGCTCAATGCGATTCAATTGGGAGAAAATTATGCCCGTTCCCTCGGTGTTTCGGTTGATCGCCTGAGACTATGGATTTTGCTCTGCTCCTCCTTGTTAGCAGGTGTTGTCACAGCATTCTGTGGTCCGGTGGCATTTGTGGGAATCGCTGTTCCCCATCTTTGCCGGGGTATATTCAGAACACCTGATCACCGTATTCTGATACCAGCCTGTATTTTCATGGGCGGAGCCCTGTGTCTTTTCGCGGACCTGGGATCTCAATTACCCGGCCTGGAGGTAACTTTGCCGCTTAATTCCATCACCTCCCTTATAGGTGCCCCTATAGTAGTTTGGGTACTCTTACGCTCCAACCAGAGAAAAGGATCATTTCAGTCCTGATGAACGCTCTCCTGCAGACCAAGAATCTCCACATTGGCTACCAATCTTCCGACGGGGAAATCACCACGATCGCCAAAGATCTCAACCTGAGTCTTCAGCCTGGGCAGCTCACTTGCCTCCTGGGACCCAATGGAGCTGGAAAATCAACCCTACTCAGGACCCTTTGCGGCATTCAGAAACCTCTTGAAGGAGAGACTCTGCTCTCTGGTCAGTCGCTGACGGAGATATCTCCGAGCAGTCTTGCGCGCAAGCTTGCGGTGGTTCTAACCGATCATGTCGAAGTGGAATGTTTGTGTGTGGAGGACCTCGTAGCACTGGGCAGATATCCTTATACCAACTGGACCGGGAAACTCCATGATTCGGACTGGAAAATCATTGATGAAATGATTGATCTTTCAGGATTGGAGCACCTCAGAAAGAGAGAAATTTCACAGATTAGTGATGGGGAACGACAAAAATGCATGATTGCCAGGGCGCTCGCCCAGCAGCCCTGTCTGATCTGCCTGGATGAACCCACTGCATTTTTAGACTTGCCCCGGAAAATTGAACTACTCTCTACGCTGCGTAGGTTCTCGCGCGAAACAGGAAGGACTTTCCTTTTATCTGCCCACGATCTGGAGTTAGCCATGGGATCCGCGGATACCCTATGGATCTTAAACGAAAAGGGGAAAATGTACTTGGGTACACCGGAGGAACTTGTTCTTAACGGAATTGTTGCCGCTACTTTCGAAACTGATGAGGTCTACTTCAATGAAGTGACAGGCACTTTTCGCCAGATTTTCCAGGGATCTGAAAAAATTCAGGTTACGGGAGAAGGCAGACTTGGATATTGGACTGGTCGAGCCCTGGAGCGGATTGGATTTCAGGTCTCTAAAGATTCAGCCTCTCGCCGGGTCTCAACCGAAACCACGCAGGGGGGAATACTCTGGATCCTTTATGACGAGGGAAAGAAGCTGCGTTTTGAGGCTTTGCAGGAACTTCTCACTCATCTCGAATCCCGTGTTCTCTAAATTTCCTTCTTCTGATCAATAAAGAGCCAAACATACATACATAAATCTGATATAATGCCGTGAATTGTCTTACTTTTCGTTGTGAGGCAGTAAACGGGGTACTTCTACCAGTGCCGTTAAAGGTGTTGATTAGACCATTGAAAATACCTGAACGATCCCTGGAATCAGGTTGGGAATTCCCTGAGAGAAAAACCTACTCGTCCCTGGCTGTATGGCTCATCTTGTTTTCGATTGTCCTCTATCTCCAGGGCTGCGGATTATCCGGGTCTTCGGGTCCCGCCGAGGGAGTGGTCGTGGTAGCGCCTCCAGAAAACGTCATTTTTGACGTATCCGTTGTAGACGGGATCCTGGAAAATGTTCAAGTCCAACTTGTTTCCTTGAGAAAGGGTCCCCTGGGGGGGGCTGTTTCCACCGGTTCAGATGGTAAGGCCAGCATTGTACTCTTAAAAGCAGTGATTGATGATCTGGATAATGAGGACTTGCTCTTCTACTATGCCGAGTCCTCAGCAAGGTCCATACTGAGGACTGACTCGGGAAATACAACCCTGAGGCAGGGACAGGTGCGATTCCGTTCCCTTCTGCCGCCTGCCAGGACTATCAAAAGCCGAGCCGAGCTTTTTAATCCCGTCACCAGTGACCAGGAGATTCAAAGTTTGAGTGAGCTGTCCCATTTCTCTAATTCACGAACCCTGCTGGTAGAGGATTTAATGCGAAAAGATGGGATTATCAACCAACCCATCAAACCCGACTCTCTACCCAATATTATTTTCACTACTGAAATTCTGACCAGGATTGATGCCCAGGTTCAGACGATCGATGATGAACTGGATCGGACAGGATCAACGGCGTCCCAAAAATTTAAGCTTCTGGCTACAGCTACCAAGGCTATTGTGGAAAGGGGAATCGCAGAGATTCTGCTCATTCCCTCTCAGAATTGGACCCTTGAGGAATCTGAACAAATTCTCTTTGAATTAGCCGCAACGGTGCCCTCGGATAATAACGCTCTGCACCCCAATTTTTTTAACGCCTTTTCCTCTATTTCTCAAGAAATCACCCGCGATCTCACTTCTGGAAACTTCGCACTCTCATCCAATTCCGTGGTCTCTCTCTTAACGATTACCGAAGAAGACACCCGCAACGCTTTTGAATTGGAGGTGGAGGTGGGACCGCTACCCTCTACCGGACCTGTACTTACAACCACAACACCCCTACGTTCAACACTTCATTTCCTCATCAAATCATCGCGTATGCAAGGACCGTCGGGAGTACTTCAGATCGATCCCAGCCTTATCCCGGTGAAAACTAACCTTAAGGCTCCTGAGCTAAGTCCCTCTCCAGGGACCTGAACATGGAGGAATCCATGAAATCATTATCTAATTCTCAAATTCACGGCCCTAATCAAAGGCGCGGTCTTCTCCTTCACAGGTGGATAGCGCTTCTGCTTGCACTTCTATGCCTTCTGCTATTTTCATCTAATACCTTTTCAGCACCTGAGGATGAGCCGCAGACATTTCTGTACGGTGTCACTTTCACGGATGACGAAGGAAAGCCCCTTGCCCTGGACCGAAATCTACACACGGTGACCTTTAAACTCTGGCCGAGCCTGACTGGCGGGACCACCCCGGATTACTCGGAGACCTTTTTAGAAGTCGAAGTGACCAACGGTTTTCTGGAACTAAATATAGGTCTCAGCGGTTTTCCTGCCGGGGGACTACCGGACCTGACAGTGGGCCGATTTGTAGAAATCACCGTACGGGTAGATCCTACGGACCCGGAAACCACATTCACTCCTCGTACCGAGTTACCTACGGTACCGCTGGCAAGAAATGCCAGGCAGGCGACCTTTCTGGGACCCTTTACAGCAGATTCGCTGCTAACCCTGATCAATGACGGAGATCACTCTCGATATACAGATAGCGAAGCTGTAGCTGCCGCAATCGGTGAATCGAGTATCCTCAAAAAAAATGAGAGTGCCACCATCGGGGCAGATTTGACCCTGAGCACCTCGGCGATTCTCATTGTTTCCACCTTTGGTTCCTCCTCAACTACCCGCATGGCATTACGAAACCAGGGACAGGATTTGATGGTTTTGGATTCGCTGGGAAATCTCACGGCACAGACCTTTCACGGAGACGGTTCCCTACTTGCAAACGTGATTCACCTGGGTGACAGCCAGGTCATCTCGGGTCCCAAAACCTTTACCGCCTCGGGCATTCATTTCCAGTTTGAAGTCAGGGCTGGAAATTTTTCGGGTGACGGTACCCTGATCACAAGCGTAGTTCATACCTTTGGAGGAGAACAGATTCAAGGAATCAAGACCTTTGAGGATCAGGTAGAGCTGCAAAGTAATCTGCACCTTAACGGTCAAACTTCCGCTCTCATTTTTCAACCGTCTAGCGATCCAGCCGGTTTGCTCACCCGGGTATTGATCCTGGATAGTTCGGGGGCGGCTCAGTTTTCTGTTGACGCGATGGGGAATGTAACCGGCCGTGATATCTACGGTACCCGCTTCATAGGAGATGGGAATAGTCTTACCAACCTGATCATTCTCACTGATTATCTCCTGGCGGATACCGTCACCAGTTCCAAAATACAAAATGACGCGGTCACCTCCGGGAAAATCTCAGATCTGACCATAAGCAGCAGCGATATCGGAGATCAGGTTGTCACCAGCTCCCATCTCGCTGATGGGGCAGTTACATCCGGAAAAATATCCGGCTCCATCACCCTCCCGGCAGACCTTACGGTCACGGCATATCTCTCCAGGGATGTCGCTAATGTGGCCTATGGCACAGCTTCCAATACCCATGTAAATCTTGGCAATAACAGCGCGACAGGCGCGTCTGGCTCTACGCGTTCTTATATTTCCATTGCGGGTGGTCTGGCGAATACTGCCGAAGGAAATTTTTCTAATATTAGTGGCGGCAGGGGAAACCTGACCGGCGGTCACTACAGCGCTATCCCTGGAGGTCGTTACCTGAGTTTATTGGGTGATAACAGCCTGGGATTTAACGCTACTTCCGCTCCAGTCACGGTCAACGAGAGTGAGGTGGTGGTTTTCATGGGTGTGCGCACCGGTTTGAATACCACGGTTCCCCAGGCTCTTTTGGACATTGTTTCCTTTGATTCTCTCCCGTTGCTGTCCATTCGAACCGGTGACTTAGATGCCCAGCAGGTACTTCGTATTACATCCCAGGGAATGATTGGTATCAGGACACTCACGCCCCAGCATGAGCTGGAAATCAACGGCACTCTGAAACTAAGCAAAATCATTCTCGGCACAGATACCCGTACCGCTTTTGGGGTCACTAGCGGCGCGTTTAGTATTGATACCGTCAACCTTGAGCAAGTGGCATCCTATGTCGGGGGTCCGGTTGGAATAGGTACGACCATGCCCCATGCAACACTCACCGTTCAGGGATCCCTGGCTCGAGACGTCTCCAGCCCTCTGCTTGGGAATCTGACCAGTACTCATGTAAACCTCGGGATAGCGAGTACATCCGGATCAACGAGCGATCTTTCCGAACATATTTCCATCGGTGGAGGTATTCTCAATACCGCCGCGATGAGTCTTACCGTAGTCGCCGGGGGAAAGTCTAATCAGGCGTTGGCTACGGCGGCAGCCATTCTGGGCGGGCAGGGGAATCTTGTCAGTGGTGCATACGGCGTTGCTGTAGGAGGACTGGGAAATTCAGCTACTTCCACCTACGCTTCCCTTGGAGGAGGATCCTGGAATACCGCTGCGGGTTCCTTTGCCAGGATTGGAGGAGGGGAGCGCAACTTCGCCAGCGGAAAATGGAGCAGCATTGGCGCAGGTAAATGGAATACCGCCAATGGTGATTATTCAACCATCGGTGGCGGTCGCCATAACTGGACTCCGGAAGTGTTTGCTTCGGTGCAGGGAGGAGACTGGAATACAGCCGCAGGTGAACATTCCCTGGTCGGAGGCGGATTACGAAACATGGCTGTTGCTACAGGCTCTTTAGTCCTGGGAGGGTCCTGGAACCTGGCGACAAAGAACTACTCAAGTGTAGTAGGGGGTTCCTTCAACCTGTCTACCGGGGCCTTTTCCTTCCTGGGAGGAGGATCTACGAACACAGCCCAGGGCTGGTACACATCCATAGGAGGGGGGACTGAAAATACGGCGTCAGCCCACTCCGCTGCTATTTTTGGCGGAGAAGGAAATAGCGCTACTGAAACCGCGGCATTTGTAGGCGGCGGACTCTCCAATCACGCACAAGGTGCCTATTCAGTGGTTGTAGGAGGTAACTCCAACCAGGCGGCAAAACACTACTCGAGTGTTCTTGGAGGAGCAAACAACCAGGCTGATGGGCTTTATTCAACCAT
>Ga0257123_1002423_pt1 | contig 10007 bp, 9 predicted proteins | sample SI106_135metaG_FD_190185 | JGI IMG/M metagenome (GOLD analysis project Ga0257123, IMG submission 190185) | Marine microbial communities from Saanich Inlet, British Columbia, Canada - SI106_135 | ecosystem: Environmental > Aquatic > Marine > Inlet | place: Canada: British Columbia | collected...
GGATTGGTTCTTGGTGTATACGGCTTGTTGCTATCGTGGCTATCACGGGACGACCGGGTGGTAATCGGCACGCCAGTTGCCGGCCGTGACGCCCCTGGCAGTGAGAACTTAATCGGCTTCTTCGTCAACACCCTGGCTCTTTGCCTGGAGATACCGGGGTGTCGGACGGTCGGCGATCTTCTGACCGAAGCACGCGATGTCGTTCGCGACGGCTTGGAACATCAGCAGGCACCGTTCGAGCGCGTCGTCGAAGCCTTGGATATCGAACGTTCGCTGGCTCATACACCGGTCTTCCAGACAATGTTTACCTGGCAAATTCAGGAGATGGGGCAATTCACGCGGGGCGCGCTGACAACCTCACCAGCAGATGTTTGGATGGATCGGGCCAAGTTCGATCTGACCCTCGCGATGATGCCGGGCGCCGACGGCACCATTCGCGGCGGTATCGGCTATGACGCGGATCTGTTTGGCGAAGAGCGTGTCGCCAGCTGGCGCGACCTGTTCGTCGATTTGTTGGCGCAAGTCGTAGACGGGGCGAGCGACAAACCGCTTTCGCCCCCGGTGCTATTGCCGTCTCGTTTTCTGGAGCTTGACGGACCGCCGCTCTCAAAGAGCGAGGGGTTGCCACAGACGCACGTTCTCGCCGACGCTAAGTTCACCGCACAAACTTCTGATTCGGCAGTATTTTTGCCTCTGTTGACAGCGCAAAGGGAGATGCTAACCGGTCATTTGATCGATCCAACCGGTATTTTGTACAACGTTGTGAAATACATCGAAATTGAGGGCGAATTTGACGTCGACGTATTCGCGGAAGCAATACGCCGTTTCGTTGCAACCATCGAAACCTTGCGATCGCGCATCGATCAAGACGCAAGCGGTGGCTATATTCAGCGCATAGAAACGATTGACAACTACCAGATACCACTGATCGATTTAAGCGAGGCGGCAGACCCCATCGCCGAAGCCGACGAGATTTTTCAGGGTATGTTGGCTGAGCCGTTCGATCTATACGAAGAACCACTGTTTCGCTGGGCCGTTATCCGTATTTCCCCTGAGCAGCATTATTGGGCTCAAGCCTACCAGCACATCATAATGGATGGCTGGTCCGACATTCTGACCACTCGGCTGATCGCGACACTGTATGGTTTTCTTCTGTCCGACAAATCGTCATCGATAAACGTCGAGGACCTTCTGCCCGAAACCCGTGGCAAACTCTCCTCCTTGATCGAGGCGGAAAACACCTACCGGTCTTCCGAGCGGTTTATCGAGGACCGCGCGTTCTGGCTCGATCAGGCGGCCGATTGCGATCCGGCGCCACATTGGCCCGCTCTCGGGACGAGCGGCCAATTGTTCCCCCGTAGTTCGGCTATCATCGATGCCGAACTAACATCTCGTCTCCATGCGCGGGCAACGGCATGCGGCAGGAGCGTCAACGCATTGTTTTTTGCCGCCAGCGCGCTGCTCGACGCCCACCAGACACGCAAGAAACACAGCGTGATCGGATTGCCCGTCCGCGGCCGTCCGAGCAAAGCCGTTCGGGATGTTCTCGGTCCGGCGATCAATAACATCTCGTTGCGGGTCAACTTCGAGAACGAAATGACGATCGGCGATTTGTTTGATCATGTAGACACGCAACTTCGTGACATTCTCTCTCACCAAGGGTACCGGCAAGCCGATTTGCGAGCCGACTTGCGACACCTCCCCTCGACGCCCAATTTATTCACGCTCAACGTCAACGTCATGATCTTTGACTACAGGTTGCGGTTCGGCGAGGCGCTGTCGAACACGCATATTCTGTGGACGGGGCCGGTCAAAGACTTGGTCCTGACGATCTATGACCAAAATGACCGCTCGGAACTCAGGTTCGATCTTGAAGGTAACAAGGATCTCTATTCGACCGACGATTTGGCGGCGTATCTCTCTAGGCTCACCGGTCTATTGGATCAAATTTCTGCCCTACCCCTGGATACCCCGATTTCCACGCTGTCGTTGGTCTCGGCACAAGAGGCTGAACGGATCGCCGGCTTCCAGGGGCCGGTTCATGAAGTAGAGGGTGCGGTCATTCCGGATCTGCTGACCGCCCAGGCTTTGCGCACACCCGATGCTGATGGGCTTGTCTTCGAGGGCACAACCCTCTCTTATGGGGAATTGGCGTCGCGCTCGAACCAATTGGCGCGCTATCTTGTGGCGCAAGGGGCCGGACCCGACAAGATCGTCGCAATCGCGCTCGACCGCTCGCTCGAGATGGTGGTGTCGATCCTCGGTGTACTACAATCGGGCGCGGCTTATTTGCCGCTCGACCCCGCGTTGCCGGCAGCCCGGCTCGATTACATGCTAGCTGACAGCGACGCCAAGCTAGTCATCACGATGACGGTCCACAGCTCAGGACTGACCACGGGCAGCGCAAAACGGCAACTGATCTGTCTCGGCGATACCGAGATTCAAGCGGCTTTGGCGGCCCAAGATGACGCGCCGCTTTCAAACCGTGACCGCCGTGCGCCGCTCCACCCCGACCATCTCGCCTATCTGATCTACACCTCCGGCTCGACGGGTCTGCCGAAGGGCGCCGGCAATACGCACCGGGGAGCGGTCAACTTGATGATGGCCCAGGCAGACGGATACCAGATTAACGCCGCCGCCCGCGTGTTGCAATACGCCTCCCAGGTTTTCGATGTTTCCGTCGCCGATATTCTGACCACATTGAGCACCGGCGCCGCACTTGTCATTACCGATGAAATGTCACGCGGTGACCCATTAAGGTTAGCCGCATTGATCCAAAAGGAAAACGTAAGCCATGCCGAGCTTCCGCCGGCCCTTGTCGACAGTTTGGAAGAAAAGCATTTGGAGCCGTTGAAAGTTCTCATTGTCAGCGGCGAAAATTGTCCGCCGCAGGTCGTCGCGCGGTTCGCCGCGGGCTGTCGGATGATCAACTCCTATGGCCCTACGGAAGTTGCCGTAACAACAAGCAATACGGCCGATCTTGATCCGACAAGGGACGCCGAACCCAGTGGTCCGCCGATCGGCTCACCGATCTGGAATACTTCGATCCACATTTTTGATGGCTCTCTGCGCCAGGTACCAGTTGGTGTTTGGGGTGAGTTGTATATCGCGGGCGCGGGCCTGGCGCGGGGTTATTGGGGGCGTGCGGGTTTGACGTCGGAGCGGTTCATTGCCAACCCCCTTGGTCCGCCGGGGTCGCGGATGTACCGGAGCGGGGATCTGGGGCGCTGGCGGACCGATGGTGTACTGGAATTTGGCGGGCGGGCCGACGATCAGGTCAAGGTGCGGGGCTTCCGGATTGAGCCGGGCGAGATCGAGGCGTCGTTGATGGCTTTGGACGGCGTCTCTCAGGCGGCGGTGGTGCTGTGTGAGGTGGCGGGCGAGCAACGCCTGGTGGCGTATGTGGTTGGCGGCGATGTGCCGCCGGCAAGCGACCTGCGCGCGGCCCTCGGCGCGGTATTGCCAGATTACATGGTGCCGTCGGCGTTCATGGTGCTTGAGGCCCTGCCGCTGACGACGAGCGGTAAGCTTGACCGCCGGGCCCTGCCGAGGCCGGAGATCACCGGCGTTTCCGAGTATGTTGCGCCGTCGACGGCGGAAGAAATACTGTTATGCCGCCTTTACGGCGAGCTGACGGGTGCCGACCAGGTCTCAGTCGACGACAATTTTTTTGCGCTGGGCGGTCATTCGCTGCTGGCGATGCGGTTGGTGGTGCGGCTGCGCGAGGAACTGGGTGTTGAGGTTCCGTTGCGTGCGGTCTTCGCTGAGGCCAGCCCACGGGCGCTGGCGCAAGTGATCACCGACGGCTCGAGCAACCAAAATACCCCCTTGCTGCCACTGCAGACCGAAGGCCGTCAGCTCCCACTGTTTTGTATCCACCCCGCAGGTGGTTTGGTACTTGTTTATGAAACGCTCGTCGCCGGAATTGGCCCGAATATCCCGCTCTACGGCCTGCAAGCCAGAGGTCTAGAAAACGACGACCCGCCGCACCGATCGGTCAGCGAAATGGCCGCCTGTTATCTTGAGGCGATACAGCGTTTTCAACCCAACGGGCCTTATCGCCTCCTTGGTTGGTCTTTCGGCGGTATGGTGGCTCACGAGATGGCACGGCAACTTGAAGCCGTAGGCCAAACGGTTGAGCTGCTGGCTTTGTTGGATAGCCGGCTCCACCTTTCAGAGAAAGAGGTGGCCTTGTCAGTAGGATTTGACGCAATCGTCGATGCCGCGGCGTTAATGGGTGCCGATATAGCAGATCTCCCGCGCAACCGGGCTCTAGCTGCCATAGTCGCTGCGGGTAAACAGCAAGGGATCATTCCAGCGGATATGGAGTTGGTCTGGGCGGAACGGATTGTGACAATGATTGACCATGCAACGGACCTCATGGCCGTCCACCAAGCAACGCCTGTCGACGCGCCGACCGTTTATTACCGTGCGCGAGATAATCTAGACGACGGCACCGTCCAAAACGCCCGCGCCCTCATCGCTACGTCCTTCGATATCGTCGACATCGATGCAAAACACGCCGAAATGATGCAGACCGGGCCCGCCGCTGAAATTGGTGCAGACCTCAGGCGTCGACTGTCATAGTTCAAGTTCCTTCAACACTCCGTATGGACATAGGATGGATGGCGGTGGACGCAGTCTTGAGCATTGTCACGTTAACGATAGGTGGGCGCAATGGGTCACACCGACACCCTTTCAGGCGACCGCCGTCGCATCTTCCCATGCATTGAAAGCGTCGGTTCGAAACTGCTTGAACGTTGATCTTCTGAGCAAATGACGCTGGACGTAAAAGGTGTTGTAGACGGATGCGTGGATATTCAAGAAGCGCTGCGCGGAGCCTGGCGACTTGAAGCGTTGCTATTTTTGCTCTCGTCGTCGGACCGGCTGGTGTGAATTTTCGGTCCTATTGTTCGCACGCTTCTCGTCAAAATGTTCAGCCGTCAGGCGGAGCGTACGAAATGCGGCATGATAGGATCTGAGTTTGTCAGTGACGATCCGAATTGGCGCGAACCCGTATTTCTTCAGCAGGCTCCGCATCAACTTCAACGCCGCCTTGGCGTTCCGCTTTGACTGCACGAGGAAATCGAGAACCTCGCCTTCATTGTCAACGGCTCGCCACAACCAATGGCGTCGTCCGCGGATCACAACGACCATTTCATTGAGGTGCCAATAATCGCTCGGCGTGGGCCGCATACGGCGTAAATTATGCGCAACAGCAGGGCCGAATTTTAAAAACCAGCGCCTTACGGTCTCATAGGAAATATCTAGACCCCGCGCTGCGAGGAGATCCTCTACATCCCGATAACTCAGGGTAAACCGGGCATAAAGCCAAACGGAGTGACGAATAATATCTGGCGGGAAACGATGGCGTGAGAACGAAATGGTTCGCATCACGACATGTTACACAGAATGACGCGGAGCGTCAGGCCGGTTAACGTGACAATGCCCCTTCTATCGTTCGAAGCACGAATTGATCTTTGTGTTCAAGGTCGGCAGTGCGCCTCACACCAATACCTTTGGTTTGGGCGAGACGGGGCGTTATCGCACCAATGTCTGGGACTATGCCGGTATCAGCAGTCTCGGCGCGAACCGGGAAGCGGAATTGGCCATGCACCCAACAGTCAAGCCGGTCGCATTGGTTGTCGATGCCATTCAAGATTGCTCAAAACGAGGGAATATCGTTCTTGATTGTTTTGGTGGCTCAGGAACAACCCTGATCGCTGCCGAGAAGTCTGGGCGGCGGGCACGACTTCTGGAATACGATCCCGCCTATTGCGACACCATTGTGCGACGCTGGGAGGTCTTTACCGGCAAGCGCGCGACGCTTGTTGCGACGGGCGCGTTCTTCGAGAATGTCGAAGAGCAAAGGCTGTACGAGCCTCATAAGACGGAGGAAGTAGCATGAGCGACAATTCCAAACACGGTCCCGGCAATGGGAAAAATGGCGACGAGATGACCGTACCGGAAGCTGCTGATCGGCGTGAGAATACGGACTATGAAGTCGGCTATGGCAAGCCGCCCAAACATACCCGTTTCCTCAAGGGGCAGTCAGGTAATCCCCGTGGCCGGCCACGCAAACCGAAGCCACGTCCGATGCAGCTGTCTGATGCCCCCTTAGACAGCTTTCTGGAAATGGAGGCCTACCGCAAAATTGGTTTGCGCGAGAACGGACAGGCAATCGAACTGCCCGCCATACAGGCGGTGCTGTGGTCTCTGGTTACGGGCGCGATCAAAGGCAAGCAGCTGTCCCAGAAATACCTCCTGGAATTTCTCGGACGCACGGAGGACCTACACTTTAAGCAGAAGGTTGATCGCTACCACCGACTACGCGCCGAAAAACGGGACGGCGAACGGGTACTGGCCGAATACCAACGCGATAGCCTGCCATCGCCCAATCTCTTGCCACATCCCGATGACATCGTACTCTATGCAACGTCCGGTGAGGCCTACATAACCGGACCTGAGACCCAGGAGGACGTGCGCTGTTGTGAGCATTCAATGCGATTGCGTGATCACTACGTGCTGCGCTCCGCCCATGCTGCCGATCTCAATAGGAAGATCTCTGCAAAGACGAAGGACAACGGACACTGCAATCATATGATTTACGCCCATCTTCTCGATCTAACCCTGCCGAGCCGTTATCGCTGGCAGGACGATGCCGAGTTTAGGCTCTTTTGGGAGTTCAAGAATCTCTCCAAGCGTGAGCGCGAACAGCGTATCGCGGCAGAACGCGCGGATCTGAGTGCAACGAAGCCAAGATCGTCGCGGGTCACACCCGAGATGGAAAGGGAGGTAGATCGTAGTTACGACAAATGGTTCAAGAGACGGAAGAATTCTGACTGAACGTATTGTGATGTAGGGAGGCGGATGTCGGTCAAGATATGGTTCGGATTAATGCGATCAGGCTGATTGGCATTGTTGAGCAGACCTACTTTCAACGCGCCAAGCCACACACGATCGTCAGCGACAACAGTGCCGAACTGACCTGTCCCTCCCATTTATTCCATCTACCGCAGCAACCTTGGAAGTTTCCATCGCCACCGGATACCCTTTCCGGCATGCATAAGATCGTCAAAATCTTCGCCGGCCGCGCGGCGCTCCACACAGAAATCCTTGCCCTGCGACAACAGGTAGCTGTCCTGAAACGAAAAAGGCCCCGGCCACCGCTTCGGATGGCGGATAGGGTTTTCTGGGTCATCCTGTCTTGCCTATGGCCTGGCTGGTGCCACACCCTGGTAATCGTCAGGCCGGAGACCGTCATCGGTTGGCACCGCAAGGGGGTCAGGCTTTTCTGGACATGGAGGTCGCGGCGGGGAAAGCTAGGCCGACCACCGGTGTCGAGGGAGATCCGCGATCTGATCCGCCGGATGTCTCGGGAGAACACACTTTGGGGCGCGCCCCGGATTCATGAGGAGCTTTTGAAGCTTGGCTTTGCCACCTCCCATGCCGCCGTCTAGAAATACATGCTCCGTCACCCTTCGCCACCATCGCAGTCGTGGCGGACATTCCTTACAAATCACGCGGATTGCCTAGCATCCATCGACTTTTTCGTGGTCCCCACGGCCACGTTCCGCCTCCTGTTCGGGTTCATCGTGCTCCACCACCACCGCCGCCGGATCGTGCATTTCGGCGCCACTGTACATCCGACCGCGGATTGGGTAGCACAGCGGATTCGCAAAGCCTTTCCGTGGGACACGGCGCCGCGGTATCTAAACCGCGACCGGGACGGCGCATACGGGCAATCGTTCCGCTCGACCGTGATGGCGATGGGCGTGGAAGAAGTCGTCACCGCGCCGCGAAGCCCGTGGCAAAATCCGTATGTGGAACGCCTGATCGGCAGCGTGAGGCGCGAATGCCTGAACCACGTGATCATCCTCAACGAGAGGCATTTGCGGCGCATTCTCAGTTCGTACCTCGACTATTATCACGGTTCGCGGACCCACTTGTCGCTCGGCAACGACACCCCGGACGGGCGACCCGTTCAATCGGCCGGGCCCGGAACGGTTGTTTCCTTGCCCAAGGTTGGTGGTTTGCATCATCGTTACGAGCGGCTCGCGGCCTAACCATCCCCGGCGTGCTTCGATCAATTTCTCTCTGTGGCGACGTGGACGCTATCGGCATCCGCATGCCCTTGCTTATCTGCAGCAATTGGGTTTGCTGTTTGAGGAGCGCGGTCGCGTCATGTCACTGGTGATGGAAGGATTGCGGTTCGATCTGGGCGCCGGACTACAGGGTTATTCAGGCTCTAAAGGGCGCGCGGAAAATGCCGCCCTTGGCTTGACCTTTTGATTTAGTCAGGCACAGCACTTATCTCAGTTTTTCTTTAATCCGGCGTGAAGATTGCGGTGCATCGCCCCCGTGTTGATATTCGACAAATCACCGCCGGTTTCAAAATGATCGATGAAAAGATTACCCAATATGCGGGTGGTGATATTCGATAATCCCACCATGCCAACCACACCAACACCAACCCCCAAGCCCGGCATGCCTTTACATAACGAAACGAGACCCGTAGTCGCGGCCCAAGGTGTCGCACCGCCGACGATCGCACCAAGAAGGGTGCGGATCCAGTTTTTCGTAAATGGCACCCCATAGTACTTTGACAGCGCGGCAACCATGTGGACTTGCGTGGCGGATATCGCGGCCACATCAGCAATGGGTACAGGTAACAAGCCAAACGCTGATGACCAAAGGGCGTACTTCGCGATCAGTTTTTTCCCATGTTGTCGCCGTTTGGACGGACCGGGTTGTCCTGATTGTTCAGCCGCTGGGCCTGTGGCGGCCACTGTGTTGGTTTCGATAATTGCTGTGGTGGTTCGTGTTGCAATGGGTTCTGCAATCGCCTCGGAAGGCTCTGATCTGGTCTCAACCGTTGCGCTGGTTTTGTCAGATACCTTGGGACGGGTTGCGGCCGCGACTTTCTTTTCTGCCGTTTTTTCGGGAAGAGCCGGCGACTGGCCTTGGTCCGGCCTTTGTGTTCGGCGAAGTTCAGGCAGTTTTTTGCTCATGTTGGTGATCCCATTGCGCGGCGTTTCCTGGTTTTTCCTTTCAAAAGAAGAGCGTCAACCTCTGCGACAAAGGCAGCAATATCCAATGCACCGGCGCCACGCGGTTGGTAATAACTTGGTGCGCTTCCGGCCAATGCAGCCTCTCCGTACACGACTCGGCTTGATAGCTCGGTGGATAATGGCTGAAAACCCGCCGCCTCCATTTGCGCCCGCATATGACGTGCGATGACACTGCCCCGGATCGTTTGGCTCAAAAGAAAGCGCACAGTGCCCGACCACGATGCCTGCCCCGCCGTGATTTGATCGATCAGTTCCACTGTATCGACCGCCACTTGATAGTCCACCGGCGAAGGACGCATGGGAACGAGCACCAAATCGGATCCACGAATGGCATCGTCCGTCGCATGAGATCGAAATCCCGGCGTATCAATGATAATACGTTGGAAGCCGTCTGCTAAGAGACGGTCAATTTGCGTGCCGACGACATCGGGCGCCGTAGCAACCGCCTGCAGATCGGCAAGGTCATCACCAGTTTCAATCCAGCGAACTAATGTCCCGGCTGGATCAGCGTCAATCAAAGCGACACGTACATCGGCTTTATGCCAATGAGCGGCAAGACACATTGCGGATGTACTTTTCCCGCTACCGCCTTTCATCGTGACGAAAGAAACGACTTTCTGGTCCAAAGTGAAACACCTGATATTACAATGGTCGGATAAACGATTTTCGCACGATCACACTGTGGATTGAAGGTTTATGTTAGTAAAGTTTTGAATTCGATTTTCAGCAGAAAATATGGGTTGTCCCTTCCATTTATTCCATCGGCTCTCCCAGCGGCGGTTCGGCTCTCCGGCACGGACATCGTTCTGAGGGCATTGTCACGTTAACCGGCCTGACGCTCCGCGTCATTCTGTGTAACATGTCGTGATGCGAACCATTTCATTCTCACGCCATCGTTTCCCGCCAGATATTATTCGTCACTCCGTTTGGCTTTAT
>Ga0257123_1002429_pt1 | contig 9982 bp, 9 predicted proteins | sample SI106_135metaG_FD_190185 | JGI IMG/M metagenome (GOLD analysis project Ga0257123, IMG submission 190185) | Marine microbial communities from Saanich Inlet, British Columbia, Canada - SI106_135 | ecosystem: Environmental > Aquatic > Marine > Inlet | place: Canada: British Columbia | collected...
CCAATTGCATTTGAACCACCACCAACACATGCAATTATTGCCGAGGGAAGTTTTCCTTCAATAGCTAAAATCTGTTCTTTTGTTTCTTTACCGATTATTTCTTGAAATTTTTGTACAATCAATGGATAAGGATGTGGACCAACAACACTACCAATAAGATAATAACAAGTTTTCACATTTGTTATGAAATATCTTAGGGCTTCATTTACAGCATCTTTTAATGTTTTTGATCCTGAATTGACAGAAACAACTTCTGCTCCAAAAAGTTTCATCCTATAAACATTTAGTTTTTGTCTTTCAATATCTTTTTCACCCATAAATACTTTTACAGGAATTCCTAAAAAAGCACCTGCTGCTGCAACAGCAACACCATGTTGTCCAGCACCAGTCTCAGCTATAATTTCTTTCTTCCCCATATATTTTGCAAGTAAAACTTGGCCAAGAGCATTATTAATTTTATGAGCACCAGTATGTAACATATCTTCTCTTTTCAGATATACTTTAAATCCTAAATCTAAAGATATATTTTTTGCAAGATATAAACCAGTTGGTCTACCAGCAAAAACATTTAATAATTGATTTAATTCTTTTTTAAATTTAAAACAATTAATATATTTAATAAATGAATTTTCTAGAGTCTCCATTGCTGCAACCATCATCTCAGGAATATACACCCCACCAAATTCACCAAATTTAGTATTAAGCTTCATTAGCAATCACCTCTTTCTCATTTATATTTTTGTGATTTATATTTATAGAATGCATAATATCCATAATCTCTTTAATCAAAACATTATCTTTTTTCCCAAGAGTAGATTCAGCAGCAGAACAAATATCAATACAAAATGGTTTTACTTTTGAAATAATTTCTTTAATATTTTCTGAATTAAGTCCCCCTGCAATAAATATTTTACCAGGTAAATTCAATTTATTAGATTTATCCATAATACTTTTTAAACTAAATGTTGTACCTGTCCCACCATATGCTTCTTTTGAGTATGTATCAAGAAGGGTTGCATATGATTTTAATAATTTTGAACTGATTAAAATATTTTCATTAATTCTTGATACCTTGATAACATGACTGTTTATTTTTTCATTTCCAAAATATTTTTCAGGATTATGCATTTGAGTAAAATCAATATTTGTAGATCTAATTATTTCATTTATTTCATTAACAGATGAATCAACAAAAATACCAACTGTTTGAAATTTATAAGGATATTTATTTTGTAATTCAGAGATTATAGTTTTAGCTTTTTCAGATGAAATATATCTTGGACTACCATTATAAAAATTAAAACCTAAAAAATCAACTCCTACCTTAATTGCATTTTCTGCATCTTCTAAATTAGTAATACCACATATTTTTATTTTAGATATATGTAATGAGGATAATTTATCAGATATGGCATTTAAATTTTCTGATTTCATCAATGTAGTGCCTATAAGAACAGCATTAGTATCAACATAAAGTATATCTTCTCTAGTTGAAATACCAGATTCAGAAATAATAATGACATCATTATTATTGTTGTTATTATTGTTGTTGTTATTGTTGTTGTTATTGTTATTGTTGTTGTTGTTATTGTTGTTGTTGTTATTGTTATTGTTGTTGTTGTTATTGTTATTGTTGTTGTTGTTATTGATATGATTATAAATAATATTTTTTAACTTAATAGTTCTATTAATATCAATACTAAAATCCGTTAGATCTCTATTATTAATACCAATTATTTCTGCACCTGCGCCTAATGCTTTCTCAACATCTTTTTTTGATGATACTTCAACAACACAATCCATTCTAAGCTTTTTTGCAGTATTTATCATCAATCTTAATATATCCTTATGTAACAAAGATGAGATTAAAAGAACTGCATCAGCACCATAATATTTAGATTCATATATTTGATATAAATCAATTATAAAATCTTTTCTTAATATTGGTAATGCAGTATATTTTTTTACTTCTTTAATAAAACCTAAATTCCCACTAAAGAATTTTTCATCTGTAATTACAGATATTGCAGAGGCATATTTACCATAAGCAATTACAATATTTTTTATGTCCTTTATTTTATCTAAATACTTATTTGAAGACAAATCCCTAATAATACTATTTGTTGGAGAACTATATTTGATTTCTGCAATTATATTATTCTTTCCTTTTATTGCTTTAAGAAAGCTTCTATCAGAATAAAAATTACCTTTCATTTCTACTAACATCTGATATAATGGTAGTTTATTTTTTAAAGTTTTTACTTCCCTAATTTTATTTTCTATAATATCTGAAATAATATTAACCATAAGACACCATCTCCTTGTCTTGTTTAACTTTACTTATCACTTGATAAGAATTTGAAGATGTTATTTCAATCACTTGATTAAGTTTATCTAATACCTTACCTGAATCAATAACTTGTTTGGCCATCTCAATTCCTTCTTTAAAATTAGATACTTTTCCTGCAATAATTAGAGCTGCAGCTGAATTAAGAACAACAATATTTCTTCTTGATATATCTTTTCTATCTGTTTTTTTTCCAGAAAAAATATCTTTTATAATCTGTGCACTATCTTCTTTTGTATCAGCCCTTAATTCTTCTAATGTTCCATATTTAAAATCATTTTCTGTAGATTTATTAGTTGAATTACAAATACCAATAGAATTATCAAAAGGATCAAATTCATATGTATCGATTTTACCATTATTTAATTCAGTAATTTTTGTTTTTCCAGTTATTGTTAATTCATCTAAACTATTTCCATGAACAACCATAGCTCTTTTTACACCTTTTCTTTTAAGAACCATAGCAAAAAGTTCAGTAAGTTTAGGATCAAAAACACCAAGTAATTGTTTTTCAACATTTGCTGGATTCAATAAGGGCCCAATCATATTAAATATTGTTTTGATACCTAATCTTTTTCTTACTGTAGATATATTTTTCATGACTGGATGATGTTTGCATGCATAAAGAAATCTAATGCCTGTCTTATTAAAACAAATTTCTGCTTTTTCTTCATCTAAACTAATGTTTATTCCTAAAGCTTCTAAAACATCTACACTACCACTTTTTGAAGAAACTGATCTATTGCCATGTTTTGCAATTTTTACATCACATGCAGCTACAACAAAAACAGTTGCTGTAGAAATATTAAATGTACTAATGCTAGATGTTTTGTCACCACCAGTCCCACATAAATCAATACAATCTTTGTATTCTTCAGAAGCGTTTTTTTCTAAAAGAACAGCTTTACTCATCATCTCATCAACAAAATATGTTAATTCATCTGAAGATACACCCTTTGATTGCAAAGCAACTAACAATGAGGATAATTGAATTTCATCAAATTCATTATTCTCAATTTGTGAACAGATATATTTAACCTCATTTTTATCAAGTTCTTGTTTTTTTATTAATTTATCTATCATTTCTTTAATCATGTTTATCACCCACATTGTTTACAAAAGTATTATTGCTTATCACATTCCCTATTAATTTCATCCCTGCATCATTTTCCATAGATAATATTGATTCAGGATGAAATTGTATACATTCAATTGGTAAAGATTTATGTCTTGCTGCCATTATGATAGGTAATTTAGAATTATTATTAATTCCAACATTGGTTTTTGCACTAATCTCAAAACAAGCTGGAACTTCATAAACACCTAAAGAATTATATCTTGCAAATTTCTGGTTCTTTTTTATTTCTTTAAAAATTGTTTTACCATCATTTAAAATACTAACAGAATCTCCATGAACTACTTCTGATAAATTTAATGGTTTTGGTGAAACACCAAAATATTCCATAATTGCTTGAAAACCAAGACAGATTCCAAATAATGGAATAAACTTATGATACTTATCAATAATCTCTAAATAATTTCCTGCTTGTTTTGGTCCAGATGGTCCTGGCCCTAAAAGAATAAAATCTGGTTTTTCTTTTTCTAAGAATTCATCAATAATATCAATTGAACAATCACTTTTATACATAATTACTTCTGCTCCTTGTTTTCTAAAATAAGCAGCAATAGTATTTGCAAAAGAATCATAATTATCAATAAACAATATTTTGATAAGTTTATTAGTTGCTCTTCTTTTAGTTGCTATTATTTTATCTGTATATCTCTTAATCATAATTCCACCCCTAATACAGATAATGTTTTTGACATTTTTAATTTTGTTTCATTTAATTCATTTTCAGGATTTGATAGAGAAACAATCCCACCACCGGCTCTGATAATAGAAAAATTATTTTTAACATGAACAGACCTGATTGTAATTCCTGTATTGCAATCCCCATTAAAAGAAAGAAAACCAATTGAACCACCATAGAAATTTCTAGGAGAAGATTCATATTGTTCAATCATCTTCATTGCTTCTAATTTTGGTGCACCACTTAATGTTCCAGCAGGTAATGTAATTAACATAGCATCAATTGCATTAATTTTAGATTTAAGCTCCCCCTTTACACCAGAAACTAGATGATATAGATTAGGATATTCTTCAATTGTGAATAAATCAGAAATATATACAGAATCATCAACACATATTGCATGAAGTTCACTTCTTGCAAGATCAACTAACATCGTATGTTCTCTTTTTTCTTTTTCATCAGTTAACAAATTTATTCTTGCAGAAGCATCCTTTAACACATTATTTGATCTAGAAATGGTTCCAGCTATTGGTCTAATTTCAATAACACCTTTTTTAACAACAATATGCATTTCTGGAGAAGCACCATACAAAAATTCATTATCTCCAAAATTATAAAAGAAAGAATAAGGTGAAGGATTTATCTTTCTTAATTTAGTATATGATAATAATGGATGTTGAATAAGAGGTAAGGTTATACTTCGTGATAAAACACATTGCATTGCCCTACCATTTCTTATGTCCTTTATGACCTGATCTGCTTTTAGTTTATATTCCTGCTCAGACATGTCATATGATAATTTTTTTTTTGCATGATTATAATTTAAATATGAAGATTTATCTATAGATAAAGAGTTAGATTGTTCTAAGGATATAGGTTTTAATTTTTCTGTAATTATATATCCGTTAATATTTGAATTAGAAATACTATCAAAAGAGAATTCTAATAATTCTGCTTTTTCTTTAATATCATCAAAAACATATACAGATGAAGGAATAAAGAAAACAAAATCACCCACTGATTCAGAATTTTTGATTAAATTAGATTTAGAATTTTTGATTAAAGTAAGATTATGAAAGTTTTTTGAGAATTCATATGAAAATGCACCATATAAAGCAGCATAACTACAATTAGAATCAAATTTATTAAGTATTGTCTTAAGAACAATAGAAACATTTTTCATTTTGATGATATTATCACTAGTTATATTTTTGTCAATCTCTTTTTTTACTTTGCCTTTGATAATATCTGTAGAAATAAGAAGATTATATGCAAAAAAGAAATCTGAGTTACTAAAAAGAGTTAAAATCTTTTTTCCAAATTCATTTAATGCTTTAATTGTAAATGTTTCTCCTTTAGCTGTTATTTTAACTGCTGGATCTGGAACAATAATGCTTTGCCTACCATATTTCAGATTTAAAGACTTAGATTCCATAAGCAAACTTGTATTATTCCCATTATCTGAAAGCTTAGAGTATAATTTAAATGGATCTTGATACTTTATTTCTCTGCATCTAATATTTATTTTGATTTTATCTATTTTAATTTTTGATTTCATAACAACTATATTGTGCCCAATACATTTAAAGATAGTGTCACAAATAGAAAACTTTATTAATAAGTGGCACATATTAGGTGAATATGTCACAAATAGAACAAGAATTTAGGCTTTTCTTAAGTAAAAACCCAGAAGTTGAAAGCTGTTACCAAGAAGGTCTTATTAATAGAAGATCCCTTGCAAGGTATTTAATTAAGCAAGGGATTGCAAAAAGTAACCAAGTAGATGCAGTCATAGCTATGTTAAGAAGGTTTCAATTTAAAGAAATTAGTAAGAAAAATAAAGATATATTCAAAGGAATTAAAACACAAGTTAAAGATAATATAATTATATTTGATTTTGAAAAAGAAAAAGAATTAGTTAGAAAATTAGATAAGTTAATTGCAAATACAGATTATGATAAAGGAGATACACTCAAAATAGTAGTTGGATCTGGTTCTGTTAAATTGTTTATTGATGAAAAGAATGAAGCAAAAGTAAAAGATCTACTTAAGATGTTTAAAGTAAAGAATAAATATAAAAATATTTCTGAAATAAGTTTAATGTTTGATGACAAAGTAGTAGATGCAAAGGGAATATTATGTAGTGTAACAAAAGAATTAGCTGTAAATGATGTTTTTATAACAGAATTGTTGACTGCAAGCCCTGAATTATTAATATATTTAAAAGAAGAATTTGTTGTAAAAGCATACGAAGTTTTAAAAAGAATGCAAAAGTGATTTAGTTAAGAAATAATTTTAAAAAAAAGAAAAAATTACCAATCAATCTCATCTAATTCTTGTTCAAGATTTTCTAGGTCTTCATCACCAAGATCAGCTTCAATCTCTGTGACTTCATCAAATGTTTCAGCTGTTTCCTTTGTTTCTGGAAGATCTTCAACAACATCAAGAGTTGTATCTTCTGTTGTTGTATCCTCTGTTTTTTCTTCAGGTCTTGTGTTTTCAGTAGTATCTGTTGGAACTTCTGTAACACAACCAATAACCATAACAGCAACTAAAAGCAATAACATAATTGTAAATAGTTTTTTCATATTAACACCTCGTTTTGATGTATTAGATTTTATTTAATATATATAGTTTGTGGATTTTCTAGCTGGAAAATTATATAAATAAACAAGCATTTTTCTTATCTAAATGGACCTGTGGCCTAGTCTGGATCGGGCGACTGCCTCCTACACATTGTGAAGAAAGCAGTAGGTCGGGAGTTCGAATCTCCCCAGGTCCGTTATTTATTTCTCTGTTGTACTCTAAACTACTACACTTCTTTATTAATCCCTAACACATACAAATGATTATGTCAGAGCCAGCTATAGACATTGGTATACAAACAGATAAGATTACAATTCTTTATGGGGGATTGCCAGTAATAGCTGTTGCTATACATAACAAAGAAAGAAATACAGTAGAAATTGCAAGAAAACTACATCAAGACTTAGGAACATATGCATTTATTTACCATGGAGATAGAGAAACTTGTTGGAGAGGAACTCAAGATGCAATGTATGGAATAATTGATAATATTGTTGCATATTATGGAAGAGCAGGGATAATCTCATTACATCGAAGAAAACATAAAATAAGAGTAGCAGAACCAAAAGATAGAAATTTAGTTGAATTAGGGACATTAAGTGATCAATCTTTAGATATTGCATTAAAAGGAATGTTTAAAGAAAGATTAGATGAGCATGGAGTAATATTTGATGATAATATTAAATTTACTGGTGGGCAAGAGATTAGAGGTGTACATAAAAGATATAATAATCCAAATTATGTAAAAGGTAACAAAAATAGTTATGATGCATCTTCTAATAAAGTGCAGATTGCACAGCTTGAAATAAATGCTGATAAATCACATGTTCCTGAACATTATATGATTACAAAAATATTAGCAGAAACAATGTTAAGATAACTTACTTCAATCTTCTTAAGCAAACAGGACAGAAACATATAGATCTAAATACATCATCTCTTACTTTTGTATTCATTTTAAATTCACAATGTTTGCATATCATTTTGATAAGACTTATCTGCTCTTAGTAATGTTATTTAAACCTATGTAATTTTGGTTTTATCTGATAATTATGCAAAAAACAACAACAAAGGCACGGACGTACTAAAGTCCTACTCGCCTATCGGCTCGCCCGGCCATGTTGTTTCTTGCCTTCTATTAATAATATAGGCATTAGAACTATATTAAGAAGTGCTGTCTTGATAGCTACAACAGAAATTTACACAGAAAAATGAATTATTAAAATAAAAATAAAAAAATTAACGCATTTTCATCATTGTGTCTTCTAATGCTTTATCTAATGTGTTTTCTAATTCTTTCTCAAGAGCCTTATCAGATGGAACTGATTTACCTATATTAGTCTCTCTTTGAAGATGGTCATAAACTTCTTTAAATAGACCATCATATAAACCAGGATTACTTTTCGTACCTAAAAAATTAGGATCACGCAAAGTGTGAAGAATAACTTTTGAATCCTTACCATATTCTGGTCTTTGCCTAATAATTAATTCATCAGGTGTTCCATCTCCATTTGTATCAAGAAGTGTATAAATCAACCTAAAATAGTAGTTACCAATCTTCTTCTTAGTATATAAGGATAAATAATCTTTTGTACATGAAAAAACAGTATCTTTTACTTCACTATCAAGTCCAAATCTGTTTTCAGCAACATTTTTTCTTAGATCTGCTATATGTTCAGCAACATAAAAATCCCTTAATTTAACAAACTCATCCTGATACTTAGCACAAACTTCACCATCTATATAAATTTCCCCACCTGATAAGATGGCATGGGGGAAATAAGATGATGAGTATTCATTAGTATTTACACCAAAACTAATATCACATGATTTATTAGTAATAACATCAACAAAATCAACATCTAATTTTGCAATAAAACCAATAGGTAATTGTTTAGAAGCATATTTTGTTATTCTTAAATCATAGTTATCAATGTTTTTTAAACATTCAATTACATGTGCTAACTTTTCTTTTTTTGTTGGTCCATCATCATACACTTCAGCAAATACTTTACTTGTTACTCCTGAAGTTGCAACTGCTACTGTTCCTGCTAATATTTGTTTTATGAATTTTCTTCTACTATTATTTGTCATTTTTATTACCTCATTAAATACCTACTCCAACCATTGCACCCATTCCAAAATCATATTCTTTTCCAACTTTGAAATCAAAACTAATTTCTGCATCTACAGGCCCATAACTAAAAGCTAATCCAACTTTAGGAGTCCACATAACATTATTTCCAGAAGTTGCACCAATTCTTGGTAGCCCTATAATTATTTCAGCACTTGATTTTGCTTTTGGTGAATAAAAACCAACGCCAATATTATAACCCATTTCAAATAATGAATTTTCTCCAAAAGTAGTCATCCCTGTTAGTTCTTGTGAATATCTAATGTTTGATTTTGAAATTAATCTAGTGTTTAATCCATCTCCATAATATACTGAAGCTTTTTCATCAATGAAACCTTTTCCACCCAAATAGATACCATGAACCCTTACATCATCATCATTAGAAGAATTAGGACTATCCATAGATGTTGTTGCATAACCAAATTTAAGATCAAAATTAGTAACTTTAGTTTTAGTATTGGTTGTAACTCCACTACAACCAGGCAATACAACTCCAAAAACTGCTAATGCTGCTAATCCATAGACTGCACCAACGATTAGTTTTTGCATAACAGGATGTCTTTGTTTGAAATATTCAGGCATATCTTCAGGTTTTCCAGATTCATCAAATCCAATAAAACTATCAACTGCTTCAACTAACAAATCATCTTCACCTTTTTGATATGTTCTTCTAGCAAAAATAGGTAGTTCACAACCTACTTCATGTTTCTTAACTATTTCTCTTCCCTGATCATCAACTAATCCAGTTGATTCTGTAATTGTATTTTCTAATCCCTGAAATGATTCAGGTGTTGGTTTGATTATCATCTTTTCATATAAACCTCAGCACAGATTTTATCGCCTTGTCTTTTGTATCTTGTCATTGTTCCACTTAATGTTATTTCGCCACCTTTACCCTCTGTTAAATAATCAGCAATCATTGTTTTAGCTTCATATTCAGTCATATCTCTTTTAGTAGAAACATCACCCATACTAGAACAAGCTCTAGCAAAAATACCATTATTAATTTCTTTTACTTCTGGTTTTAATGTTGTTGCACAGCTTGAAAGTAATAATGTACCTAATGCAACATAAAACATATTTTTTAATGAATTGTAAACTCCA
>Ga0257123_1002430_pt1 | contig 9980 bp, 1 predicted proteins | sample SI106_135metaG_FD_190185 | JGI IMG/M metagenome (GOLD analysis project Ga0257123, IMG submission 190185) | Marine microbial communities from Saanich Inlet, British Columbia, Canada - SI106_135 | ecosystem: Environmental > Aquatic > Marine > Inlet | place: Canada: British Columbia | collected...
TTGGGACAGTATCAATGACAGGTTGTTTTGGAGTTTTAAATGTAGATTTAGGATCTTCTATTTTAGGAACCTCCGATATTACTTCGTTAGGAATAACAGATTGTTTTGAATCCTCAATTTCTACTTTAGGAATAATAGGAGTAGTAACTGCGATAGCATTTCTTAAGGTTCCAAACGTTTCTTTAGGAACAATAGGATTAGAAGGATCAATTAATTTTTCTTTGGATTTAACAGAATCAGGAGTTATTTTCTTTTCTTTTCCAACAGTCGGAGTTTCCATTTCCTCTATTTCTTTCCATCCCATAAAATCACTAATCTTTTCAGCAATAGCTTCTCCTGCCATACCTCCAGCAAAACCACCAGCAACAGCAGTAAATAAAGAAAGCGGAGTTATTCCTCCTCCCATTAATAATCCTAAACCAGCACCAACAGCAACCCCGCCAATAGTAGAACCAGCAAGTTTCATTAATCTTCGTTTCTTCTCCATTGGTTTCATTTTTTTATCATTAATAATTTCAAAAAATTCAGGAATAGCTAATGCTAATTGAACTAACCATCCTCCACTTTTTCCAAGGAATCCTCCAACTTTAGAAAGAAGTCCTGATCCTACTGATTTTCCAGATAATAACAATTTACCAACATTATCTAATAGTTTATTACCTCCTTTATCAGCAATAAATTTACCAACTTTAGAAATACCTTGAGTTGCTAACTTCTTAGCTTGGGTTGCTTTTTCAATAGCGTATTTTTTAAAACCTTTTTCAGAAATTTCAGATTTTATTTTTCCGAGTTTTGTTCCAACAGATTTAATACCAGAAACAGCATCATCTTTTAAAGAACCAACTGCTTCTCCAACACTAGAGGTTGCAATAGTTTTTCCAATTCCTTTAACTCTAGATATTCCAGATTTAATACCAGAAACAGCATCATCTTTTAAAGAACCAACTGCTTCTCCAACACTAGAGGTTGCAATAGTTTTTCCAATTCCTTTAACCATTCCTTTTGCTCTTTGGAATAATCCTGGTTTATTAGGATCTTTCTTAAATTTATCTTTGAAACTAGACCACATACCAGAAGCTTTATCTTTAAAAGCAGAAGCGTTTTTAGAAATTGATTTCACTGTATCAGAATTCATTATCCTATCTTTAACTTCTGTAAATTTTGCTTTCTCTACATCTAACCATTTGCTTCCAGCGTTTTTAACTCCTTGCCAAGCCTTATCTGCATATTTCTTAGTTCCGTCCCAAATAGATTTTCCAACATTTTTAAAACCACTAAATATACTACTACCCATCTTTGTTAATAACGTTTTAATAGGAGAAAAAAGAAGTCCAATTCCAGTTAATAACATACCTCCAGGACCAAAGAATTTACTAAATAATCCATCAAGCATTCCAAGAAGACCTTTCTTTTCTTTCTTCTTATCTTTAGATCCTCCAGATTTATCAATTAATTCTTGTAAAAGTTCGTTTTGTTTATCCCATCTATTATTAACTATCTTTTCTTTCTTATCTTCTTCGTCATTAACAGCATCTTGTTTAATCTTATCTTTAAGAAAGTTATTCTTCGGAGACATTGTCTTACCATCGAGTCCGACAATAGCTGCTGAAGTTTTCTTTTGCATTTCAAGTTCATCGACTCTTTCTTTTCTTTCAGATCTAGAAAGACGAGTTCTAGAAGGTCTTCCTTGTTTATTTAATATAGATTTAATATCTACTAAATTAGAATCCATACTTTCAAATAATGAAAACGGAACAATAGGACCTCCTCCAGAGTTAACAACTAACTCCTTATTCTCTTTATTTGGATCTCCACTATCACCAGCAACAAACATTTCTCCTTTATTAGAATCTCCTCCTGTCTTAAATTCTCTCCAGTATTTTTCGTGTTGTGGTACTTCTTCTTTTTTAAATTTATCCTTAATCATTGAGAACACATTCTTTAAATCACCATCTTCATAAAGATTAGGAAGCATTTTTTCAAGAAATCCCTTTCTATCTTCTTTGTCTTTATATAATCTCTCAGCTAAAGCAGGATAATCGGTATCTGTAGTTCCAACTAAAGCTTTAAATAAAGGACTATCAATATCCATTGGCATCGTTGTTGTTTCTAATGGTTCTTTAGATATTCTAATCGTTTCGTCCATTTTAAACCAATCGCCCATTAATCCATGTAAGAAGTTTGAAAAATTATAATTCATAAATTCATTAGAAGAACCATCTTCATTTTTCATAACAAAACCAATACCGCTATTTACTTTATCATAATTTTTTTCCTGAGTATATATTTTCGCAAGTTTTTCTTGCATAGTCCAACTTTGAGCAGCAGGAGTAGCAGCGTCATATAAATAAGGAATTTCAACTTGGTCTGTTTGTTTTAAAAGATTTGTTTTTTCAAAATCAAATTTTCCATGTTCATGAGTATTTATCCCTCTAAATCTTTCTCCTTCAGGAGTTAATAATTCGTTTGGATATTGATCCTTATATGGAATTAATTTTTCAAAAGTATCAGCAAACACAGGAATAAGTTTAGAGTTAAATCCTTGTGTAAAATAACCCCAAAACCATTTCTTTAAATTATTAAGTATCTCAGATTCCACAGGAGTATCTTCTTCATAGTTTCCTTTATGCCAATCTGTTAACTCTCCAAATAATAACTTACCAAAATCAGGTTTCTTAGTCAATTCTTTATTTAAATATTTAAGACTATCTCCAGAATCTAGACTTAGTTTCTCCATATCGTCATCTCGACGTATATTAAATGGTTTGTTCTTTTCTTTTTTTCTATTCTCAGCAAGTTTACTTTTATCAATAGCTAACTTACCAATAGGAGTTACTGTAATTCTTCCTTGTTCGTCTTGTTCAATATCTTCTTCATATCCAGTTGTTCCATCTTTTTTATCACCAACTCTAAGTTTTTGTCCTGGTTCTAATTTGAGTTTTTTTACACCATCATAAGCAGCAAGTCGAGCAGGAATAACATTTTCATCATTAGCAGGAATCATATCTCTAATTGTTTTGGCAATATTTACTTCGTCATTAACAGGAGATATAGAATTAGCTTTTTGAAGAGCTTCTTTATTATCAATTATAGGTTCAATTTCTTCTTTAGACAGTCCCATCTTTGCTAATTTTTTAAACCCATGAGTAGCAAGAAGACTTAAACCAACAGCACCAAGAGACGGAATTAAAGCTGCCATAATAGGTCCACTAGCAGCAGTACCAATTAATGCAGTAGCAATAGCAGAAGCTCCTGCTCCGCCAGCAGTCCATCCGACAGCATTACCAAGAGTTTTAGATACAATATCTTCTCTTTTTTCAGGATCTTTAAAATCTTTAAACTCTCCTTCTTTAATACCTTTGTATAACTGTTGTAAAATTGTAGTTGCTATTACAGGAACACCTCCTGCAAGAAATGCTCCACTAGAAGCACTGATTATTCCATCAAGAAGTCCTGCTCCTATACCGCCAGCAGTCCAAGCACTCCCCTCAATTAAAGTATTTGCAACTAAATCTCCAACTGGTTCTCTATCTTCTTTTTTATCTAATAATCGATTAAGTAAATTTGTAGTAATGACTGCTCCAAAGTTACCAGCGGTAGCATTAGCAGATAATTCTGCTAATGGAGAACCTCCTACTTTTTTCATTGTTCCTTGTGCAAGTTTTCCAAGAAGACTTCCAAAAGTCCAAGCACCAGTTTCTACACCAAGAGTTTTTGAATCATCTCCTTTATTAACAAGATCTTTTAAAATTTGTCCTTTGTCTTTAAAGAAAGATTTAGCAGATTTGACTAATTTACCAATTGGAGTTACTGTAACTCTTCCTTGTTTATCAACTTCAATAGCTTCTTCATATCCTGTTGGTTTTCCTGATTCTTGATCTCCAACTTCAATAATTTGTCCTGGTTCTAATTTATGTTTTTTTAATCCTTTTGCTGCTGCAATTTTTACAGGCTGTTCATATTCATCGTTTGATGCATCACTAGCTATTGAAATAGGTAATGGTCTTGTTCCTTTTTCATTTTGGATTTCAATTTCTTCAGTAGTAAAAATATCAATTAATTCTTGTAACTTTGTATTATTGTCATTTTTAAAATCAATAATATTAGCATTAATATCAAGTATAGTTACGTCCATATCTTCTAATATACCAGATACACTAACACCTGTAATTCCAGTTGAAGTTTTTGCTTGATCATTTATCTGTTGTCTGGCTATAGACTCTGCATCTTCTTGTGTATTTACTGGTCTTAATAATGCTATTTTCTTTTCAAGACGTTCTCCCATAGAACCAATTTCTATTTTAGTTTCATTAGCTTCAAATTCATCTCTACTTTCTTGTTCACTTTTAAACTTTTTACTTCTAGCGGCATTTAATCCAATAGCACCACCGCCACCAGCAGTTGCAAGCATAGCTATTGCTAATGGACTTAATAGTCCACCAGACATAAAACTAGCAGTTATTCCGGCAGCAATTGCTGTTCCTGTTGTAGCTTTAGCAACCCAACCTTGAACTTTAGATTCTCTTTTTAATCTAGATTTTTCATTTTCTTCAAATCTCTTTTCTTCTAATTCTTTAAATTGTACAGATTGTTGTTTATATGTAGAAGTTAATGCTTGACTAACTGAATCATTAAGAGTTTCTTGATTTCTAGCAGAAGTGTCAGCGTCCTTTTCTTTCCAAAATTGAATAGCCTCTTTAGTATTACTAAAAAGAGTAGATCCCACTTTTTTCTTAGCGGCAGCCTCTCTAAAACGTTCTTCAGCTTTAACTCTGAATTCAGCTTCTTCTTCCATATTCATTGCTCTACCATCAATAGCATTGAATACTTTCTCTTGCTGTTGTGCTTCTATTTCCGATCTTTCTTCCGTAGTTACTTCTATTCCGGTAGAAGATTGAACAAGTTGACTAAGTAATCCTACAGCTTTCCACATACCTCTATTTAAATCTATGGCTATTTGAGGTAAAACATCTGCAACAAATGTAGCTGCTCTATCCTGAAGTTTCATTTTAAGACCAGCTTCTTTTAAGATCTCATCATTATCTACTTCTTTACCTTTCTTTCTTTTTTTACTATCTTTAAAAAAGGTAACTAATTTAGCAATAGGATTATCTCTAGTAAATAATGACCCAACTAATCCTAATGCTTTAAAAGGAAGTTTTGCAAGACCAGTAGCAGTATTAAAAACTTGAGAGAGTCCTCCAGGCATTCCTTGGATAGCTTCATGAAGCATAGACATTGCTGTATTTTTAGGAGCTATTTTGTGCATCTCTTCATCACGACCAACTAATCCTCTAGAAAGATATATTAATCTTTTTACACTTTCTCTGTCTAAGTTTACAGAAGCAATGGTAAGAGCTAACATTTTTTCTTCGAAAGTATTTAAACCGGCAATAATTAATCTAGCAGGTCTCATCAATATTCTCATCAATGGAAGATTACCAGGAGCATATTTATTAGCAGCTTTTTCTTCAAGAGCAACAATCTTACTACGTTTAGCGTCTCCTCTTTCTAACGCTTGCTCTGCTGATGATTTTCCAGTAAATGGATTATATTGAGAAAACATATCTGCTATTTTTTCAGGAAGGATTTTTTCACCTTTCTTCTTAAAAACTCCTGCCATTCCAAGAGTATCTCCAAGAGCAGGAATAAGTGCTAATAATGGAGCTAGTCCACCAGTTGCTGCTGCTCCTCCGATACCAAGAGCACCTAATCCAACACCTCCTAATAATTTTTTAAGATTTGCTTTTTCATAAGGAGTTTCTTCAGCACCTTTAATATCTTTGGCTTTAGCACCAGTCTGATAAGATTTAATTCTTTCGTCTTCATCTTCAGCAAGTTCTGTTTGTCTATCAATGCCAGGGACAACTCTTTCTCCAGTAATTTTATCAACATTAATAACTCCATCTCTAATATCAGCAAGAACTATTAATTGTGATTGATTTTCTTTTCTAAAAATATTACCAAGAGTATCAAGAGCAGTAGATATACCAAATCCTATACTCGGATCCATAGCATATCCTGCCATAGTTGCTGCATTTTTAGCTGCGCCTTTTGCTACAGTTGCTCCTGTATTTTTTAACATCTCGGTTCTAGATCTTTCACTAGCATCATATAATTTAGAAACTCCACTATTAATACTATCAAGTGTTTCTGAATTTGCTGCTTGCATCTGATCTAATCTTAATTGTTGAATTCTCTTTCTACTTCCAGCCCCAGTATAATCAGGGCGACTTGTACTAGTTCCCCTTTCATCAGGGCGTTGTTTATATAATTCTGAATGAACTGAATTATTAAATGATTCACTAGTACCAGCTTTTTCCTCTTCTTCTCTTCCTCTATTCATCATAAAGTCATTTTGTTTTGGAATTGCACTGGCCATAATTTACTCCTATTATAGTTATAATAACATTGGCATAATTATGCTATCGTTATCTTCTTGTTCTTCATTATCTCCATAAAAATCTATATATTTTTCCATAATATCATTTTGATGTATTTGATGTTTCTTTGGATCATCTACAAAGATACTATCTGTAAGCGCTTTTGATTTAGCTTTAATTTGTTTACTGGTTTGTCCTATCTTACCTTCAAATTCAAGAGAGCTTATTTTCTTAACATATGCACAAAAAGCAGAAGCCATAAATAAATCATCGTGTGCTCCTCTTTGTGCTGATACAGTACCACTTGCTTTCTTCTCAATAATAGTTAATTGATTAACCAAACTATTTGAACGAATGATCTTAGTATTTCTTACTATTTGATCATACATCTCAGTAACCATCATCGGTTTAGTTTTAGCATTAGTATTTATACCAGATCCCTTTTTAGGATCTACTGTATATATTAATCTGGAATATATCGGATTTTTATCTTCTTCCAACCATTCAATAATTGATGCTCCATAACTATTATTCTCAATGGCTAAGATTACTCTGTCTCCCATTATTTCAATTAAATAATCAACTACTGCTTTGACTATATCCTTGAATTTAGTCAATGATCCTAGTCTATTAGTATACTCTGCGATCTGCTCAAATTCTCTATATCCATATACTTCAATAGCAGTATAATCGCCTGTAAGAGACTTAGCAGTATCAACCCCAACTATAACATAGTCCAATGGATCTAATTCTGCATAAACATTTAATTTAGAATAATGAGGGAGTTCTATCTTATCTATTGGTTTTTGTGGAATCATAGCTGCTAATAAATCATCATCGAAAATACAACCAGTAGAACCAACAAATAAACAGTTAATTTCTTGGTTAATTCTTCGAGTATCAAAGTTTAAATCTTTCTTAGCATTTGTAAACCACTTTTCATCTTTAGTAGGATCTTCGTGCCATAAATAATCAATCTTAATAAAACCATTTTTATTAGGAGCGTCTAATACTTCATCAGCATTATCATATATACCTTCTTCGTCAGTAAATATTTCATCACTATCAGTAGCATTAGTATACATTTTATAAAAAAATTCCCCATCACCCACTGTTCCATTAGGAGTACTAATGATAGAAGTAAATGTGGGAAATCCGTTTCTTATTGCTTGTTCTCTCGCTTTAGAAATCGCTGGTTGAGCAGCACCATATGCGTCTGCAATTTTACTAATAAATGCACATTCGTCAATAACGATAATAGGAACTGTCATACCACGAGCAATTTGTTCAGGAGGAGTAGCAGCAGATACATAGAATGTATGAATAGAACTACCATTAATAAACTCAATAAATGTTTTTCTTTCCCCTTTATATTTGAGAGGAACTTTTAACCAATCAGGCAGGTGCTCATGAACGAACTTAATAATTTTTAAGTTCTCAATAGCACTTTGTTTCTTCATATTTAGAATGATGGCTCTATTTTTCGGAAAGAACATAGTAGCCCATAATAAAACTATACCACTACTTGTAGACTTTCCAAGCTGACGACTGGCCATCATAATTGTTTTTCTATATCTAATTGTAGATCTAATATATCTTCTTAATTTTTTATTTACTACATCTAATTTATAGTCCATATGACCGCCAGACTCGGGAATTTTAACATACGTATCTATGAAGTACATAATATTAGATTTACATTTAAATATTTCTTCTGCTATTATATCTTCTCTGGTTTTTGTTACAGTTAAAGACATTTAAATTCTGACCCCTTTTTATTATAAAAATAAAATAAATAGAACTTCCTTCCCCCGGAGGGGAAGTATTCTAGGCATAATTCAGAGGTTACATAGGGCCTTATCCCTGTAACTTAGGTATGCTACTCGTTTGAATACTCGTCTTGCGACTTTCTCCTAACTAGCTAGACCGGCTACCACCTTGGCGTCTATACTATTAAATATCTTTATCAAATAATTGAAAACAAAGTACTTAAATCGTATATACTATATCGATATTATTAAGATCAAACCACCAAAGCATGGGAGTGTAATCTAATAATTCTTCTTTTTGTAAATCTTCTTCAATTGTATAGTAAGGTAAAATTTCAATATTACTATCTTCTACCATCTTACCGTCTACATCTGTTATATATGCTTTCGCACTTTTAATCCATATTCTATTATGAAGGATATCAACTATCTCAGAACTATAAAATTTCAAATATATTTTTGTTTTTTCTTCATATAAGAACATAGCTAATTCAGTTCTTACTTCTTCTAGTTCTGTAGATAATGGTATATTATTACTAATAATAGTTTGTTTATCTACTGCTAATTCTACTTTTAATTTTAATGGAAATTTCAATCCTATGTCCTTACCTACTCCAACAATTGCATATGTAAATCCTGTTGGTAAGTTTGGATTATTAGAAGTAGGATCTGGATCTCTTATATTCTTGACAGTACCGCCTTCAACAGTCCATACAGACAATACTCCATCTATCATATCTTCAGATGTAGCTTTAAAAATAGAACCAAGTTGATAATTATTCAATGTATCTTGAACGGCGAAACGGACTTCTCCAATAGTTGAATTAGAACTAATAGTACATTTAATCTCTTCTTTTTTAGCACTAAAATCATTATCTAAATCCGGTCTTGGATCATTACTGTTACCATCCACATCAAACCAAACATAAAATTGATTATTAATGGAATTTAATTCAAAATAAGTTCCACCAAGATCTCCACCACTATCAGCACGAAGAGTTACGTGAGTAACTTCAATATCACTAATATTATGATGTTGAGATGTTATTTTTCTAAGATAGTTAGCATCAACATTATAAGTATTTAATAATCTTACTTGAATCTCATCACTAATCATTCTATTACTATCTATGTCTACTTCTCCAAGAACATTAATAATTTTATCAATATAATATTCTTCATCTCCCAAATATGTATCTTTGTGAATTAAAGAAGTATTAACAACATATTTATTTCCGTCTGTTTTAGTATATGTTTTTAATTTAAGTAATCCACTAATATCTACAACTTGTTGAACTTCTTCAAATAAAATTCCAAACTTATGAATATCATAAATATCATAGACATCAATAGTAATATCAACAATATCAATGAATATACCATCATAAACATATTCAAGAGTATTCTCTTCAATAGAAGGAGATAAAATAATATCTGCCATATTTAATGTTGGTATATTTAGAGTAAATTTATTTTCTGATATATCTTGATATGATTTAATAACTATAGTTGTTGTATTAACATTACATTCTAATTGAATAAATACAAGAGGAGGTATATCTAAATCATTCGGATCAACAATAGTTATTCCGGTACTATAAAAAGTAGGAGCTTTCTTAACAATATGCCCATTATATACATTGAAAAGAGAATCATAGATATATAAAAATGGAGATAAGAATGTCTCTCCTTCTAATTCAAACTCAGGATAATAAATACTATTCCCAACCATAGAACTAACAAAATCAGTTTCTAAAACATTTTTAGTAATAGTCTTAACTGGGTTTTGGTATCTGTCTTTAAAGAATTGATACACATAGAAAACATT
>Ga0257123_1002431_pt1 | contig 9975 bp, 10 predicted proteins | sample SI106_135metaG_FD_190185 | JGI IMG/M metagenome (GOLD analysis project Ga0257123, IMG submission 190185) | Marine microbial communities from Saanich Inlet, British Columbia, Canada - SI106_135 | ecosystem: Environmental > Aquatic > Marine > Inlet | place: Canada: British Columbia | collected...
ATACAACTTTGGTTGCTCTTACCGTTTTAATTGCTCAAAGTAAACCCGAAGAAAAAGATACAATTATTAAAGTTATTGTGAATTTAGTCAATAAGAATATCATTTAAGGATTACCATGGATAAAGCACAGCTTAAACAAAAATTATCTCAACAATATAATCCGGAAAACTGGAAAGAAATTCTCCAATATATTTTCCCAAATGTATCATTATTTCAAATTCCACAAGAAATTCCCGTTGCAAATGATTTACAGAGCCAAAATGACTTTGGATTGGACACTTGACCCCGCAGAGGTAAGACGAGGGATTATCCAAAATTCTATTTAGGTGGTGCATATTTTGATGAAAAAGAAATAATTCCAGTGTTATTAAATATCACGCCTGAAGAGCTACCGAGTATAGTGAAAAAGTTCCAAGCTATCGATTTAAGAGGTAAAAATGGAATAGAAATCAAAGATGACTTTCATTCTATTATTAAGAAAATGAAATTTGATGATTTGAGACTTGGTTTAAAAATTGCTGGTGTTCTTTGGCTTGGGTATCAAGCATATAAAAAAAATAATTGAACTCCATACACGATTTTAGAAATGGTGAATGGGAATAAGAAATTGATTGAAATCTATGAGCAAAAAATTAAAGATAAAATCGGGGAAGTTTGGGGGGAAGAATAATCAATGACCCTTTTTAAAAACAAATACCGTGTTGAATCACATCGATTGAAAGGTTGGAATTATGCGTCTAATGGATGTTATTTTTTGACATTTTGCACCCAAAATCGTGTGCATTGGTTTGGGGATATTGAACATGGTAAAATGGTGTTATCAGACATGGGTAAAATTGTAAATGAACAATGGATTAAATCATTTGAAATCCGCGATGAATTGTTTGCGGGTGAATTTGTGGTAATGCCGAATCATATTCATGGGATTGTGGTTATTGATGGTATTACGCCCGTAGAGACGAATGGCCGTTCGTCTCTACCATTAAAACGCAAACCCAAATCAATATCATCGTTTATGGCGGGGTTCAAATCGGCAACGGTTAATAAAATTGATAATTATATTGATTCAAATAAATTGGATATTATAAAATTCAACAGAAAAAACCGATTATGGCAAGGTAATTATTATGATCGTATTATTCGGAATGAAAAAGAATATGAAAGCATTACCGAATATATTTATACCAATCCTGGAAATTGGGAAAATGATAAATTGTATGATTTAACAGAAGCAGAGATTACGATTATTGAGGAGAGTGTAAAATAATTGTGAATTATAAATTATGAAAGACGCACAAAAACCGGATTATAAAAGTTTAATAAATTTAATTGGAGATTTAAAAGATGGACAATTTGTTATTCCTGATTTCTAACGAGATTTTGAATGGAAACCCAATCATTCCATAATTCACCAATGTTTCGTAATTTCCACCAACATCAGGAACGTACTAATTAAGTATTAGTACTGCCAACCGACCCCGCAAGATGCGGCGGCACGGTGGTTTGATCCATAAACGGTAGATGCGCCCAATAGGGAAACAAATGAACCGCTTGATGTTTTGGCGGTTTTTTCGTTTATAAATCTTCCTGCTGTGTTAACCATAATAAAAGGAGAACAAATCATGCATAAAAAAATAAATGGAATTTTAGATGGTATTCAAACAATCAATAATAAATGGATAGCAATGGATATGAAACTACGGGAAGAGATTCTTGATTTATTGCCAAAAGCCAAACGGGCAGAATATGAAAAATTAAATACGGATGACTTGTTCCACTTGGCAGGCACACTTTTAGAAAAATCGCATTTTTATTCATAAAAATTATCCACCAGACTGTGTAATTTACTGCACGATAAAATGTTTTATTGCTTCACAAAGATAAGAAAAAGGGATAATGTTCAAGTTTATCAATCGCTCTAAAATCCTACTTTATGGGATGCTCCTCTCGTGCATTTTTGCGCAAGAGGGCACCATTTCTGGATTTATTTTTGATGAAACATCCAGAGAATCTCTCATCGGCGCCAATGTATATCTAAAAGGCACAGATATGGGAACGGCCACAGATGGGCAGGGCTACTTTGTATTATCAAATATTCCAACAGGCCAATATGATTTACTTATTTCTTACTTAGGTTTTGAATCAAAGCATGAGCAGATCCAAATGGAGGAATCGGGGAAAATAGTCTTAGATATTGAATTGAAGCCCGCTTTGGTAGAAATGTCTAGTGTAGAAGTTTCTGCAGAAAAGCTTGCACGGAAAGTAAATATTCAAATCAGTCGAACCAACTTGAATGTGCGTCAGCTAAAAACGGTTCCTCAAGTGGGCGAAGCAGATTTGTTCCGCACTTTACAAGCCCTTCCCGGCGTTTTGACAGAATCAGAATTTAGTACAGGGCTCATCATTCGCGGTGGGAATTCAGACCAAAATTTGATATTACTAGATGGTATCACCGTTTATAATCCGTCCCATGTAGGTGGTTTTTTCTCCAGTTTTATATTGGATGCGGTTAAAGAAGCCGATTTGATGAAGGGTGGATTTAATGCAGATTATGGCGGACGGCTTTCAGCGGTTTTGAATGTGCGAAGTCGAGACGGAAATCAGAAAAAATTTAGCGGAAAAACTTCTCTATCTCTTTTGTCGTTTCAATCCACTTTAGAAGGTCCGATTGGGAAAGGGGCTTGGCTCGCCGCAGGAAGACGGACGTATTTCGATCAAGTTTTTAAAGGAACACAACTAGAATTCCCCTATTATTTTTGGGATTTACAGGGGCATATTTTCCAAGATTTAACATCTCAAGATCGGGTTTCAATCTCCTGGTATGCAGGGACGGATGATTTGTATTGGGATGAATTCCAACTAGAGGGAAAATGGGGAAATGAGACCATTAGCTTGAATTATCGAAAATTGTTTGGACAAAAATTGATCGCCAATACCTTGCTCGCCAAAAGTCGATTTGATATTTTGTTTGGTTTGGGTGGAGATGCAGGTATTAATGAAAAAGATTATATTGATGACATGACCTTTCGCTCCGATTGGACCTGGTTTGCCTCTCAAAAATCTCAAGTCAAATTTGGTTTGGAGTATAAAGATTTAGATTTTGTTTATACGGCCAGTGGATTTGGGCAAGAATTGTATAAATCGATTACAGCAACGGAAGAATTTGCTTCATATGTCAAATTGAAATATTGGGTGAGTCCCGCTTTGCTATTGGAACCAGGCTACCGTTTGGAATATTATGGACACAGCGAAACTTCAATTTTTCATGATCCGAGATTCTCCCTAAAATATCTATTGACGGATAATCGATACATCAATTTTTCCATGGGCCGATATCATCAGTTCATGGAGACAATTCAGGATGATTTTAATCCCAAAATTTTAGATGCATGGTTTGCGGTTGATTCTTCAGTAGAACCGGCTTCAGCGGAACAATTTGTTCTTGGCTATGAAGAGTATTTTTCAAACAATATCCGCTTGCAAATTGAAGGCTATTATAAAGATTTACACAATTTACTGACCTTTGTGGATTCTCGTTCTACCGAAGACGATGGGATGTCCAGTGAGAATTTGGATTCCTTGGTGGATGTTGGCGATGGTTATGCGTATGGGGGAGAATTTTTTCTTCAAAAAGAAGTGGGACGTGTCAATGGATGGGTAAGTTATGCTTGGTCTTTATCAAGAAAAACGCTGAACGGAAAAGAATATTATACCAATTGGGACCGACGTCATGTTTTTAATGTGATTGGGAATATTCAGTTGAACAAAAAATGGTCCGGAAATTTCAAATGGACGTATCAATCGGGTCAGCCCTTTACGCCTATTTTAGGATATTACGAAGAGCATCTTCCCGGAGGCTCTATGTCGGATGTTTTTTATCGCACCATTCCCGGCGTAAGAAATTCGGGACGTTATCCTAATTATCATCGTTTAGATATGGGCTTCACACGCAAAATAAATAACAAATTCATGAAAGGTGAATTTTTTATTCAAGTCGTTAATGCTTATTGGAAAAAAAATGTGTTTAGATATTTTTATGAATTTGGAAACACGTTTAATGGCTTAGATGATGATGGCGATTGGGACATAAAACTTCACGATGAAAATGGGAATGGCAAACCTGATTGGGGCGAACCCAATGTGGACGAAGCAGACGAAGGAACACCTCAATTGCAGAAAGTAAATGGCTTGCCTATTATTCCAACCTTTGGTATCTCGGTAGAGTTTTAATATGAAAAAATTATTAATCTGGCGGACAACAGTCGTAAGTAATTTTCTTTTTCTTACCATGCATATCCCACTTTTGCAGGGGGATTTATGGGGGTTAATAAAAAATGAAAGAAAATTAAAATTACCTGTCTGCATAAGGACACGCACAGGCAGACGTTTAACTCTCTCTGGTTTAATGGCACAAACGCTTCTTCTGTTTATGATTTTTTTTTGGAGCTGTGAGCCGATTGATGAAGATGTTTCATACGAAGAAAAATTAACCGTTTTTGCCAATTTAGAGGCGAATTTGCCTTTAGCTTTTGACACGGTTTTTGTGTCTTACTCTCATGCCATTGACGAAAAGCATGAAGACAATGCGAAATGGATGGAAAATGGGACGGTTTATATCATTCATGAAGCTGACACGTTTTATTTCCACGAATCGCCTGACATGCCTGGTCGATATGCTACGAATGATTTTTCGCATTTTGTTCAAGGGGGCGGAAGTTATTCCCTGTACGTGAGCGACGGCATAAATCATGTTACGGCCCAAACCATTGTCCCTGATTCCATTGTGCTGGAAAGCGTTTCAAATGATTCTTTATGGCAATGTGGCGATGACACCCGTGTGGAGGCTATTGATATTTATCCTTTTGGCATGGATGACTTAATGGCATTTTGGGGTGGATTTGGAAATCCCGACATTATGCGTCATGATACGGTGGTTTACAAAAAAGATGATTGTTATACATCAAGCTTTACGTCCATGCCTTATTTTGTCGTCAGGTGGCAATCAGACTCAGAGCCGGGAATGATGCGGAATATCAATGTGGCCATGGAAGATACCACGAGTAATTTTATCATGGATACTTCTTTTTCTGCTCTTGCTTTTAAAGGAGCGCCCTATCAAGATGAAGCAGGGAATTATTATCGAAGCAATCCACAAGTGTGGAATTTTTCTCAGCCGGATCTTTATTTTTCTTGGTTATCTTTTAATTATTACGGATTACATCTGATTATGATTCAAAGCACAGATCACGCCTTTTCAGATTATTATAAAGGAGATCCTATGTCGTTTAATCAATATGTTTTACCCGATAGCAATATCGAGGATGGATACGGACTTTTTACGGCTACAAATACATCCGCATTTTTTGTTTATATTGCCCGAGAAGAGTAGAGAGTCTGTAAAGTTGACCCAAAAACCTTTTAAAGATTGAAAGACTCATCAGACTTACAGACTTTTTTCCTCTGAATCTCGTGCCTCGATTCAACCATTGACATAGACGATGAACTCCATAGCTTTGGAGTGAATTGTCTATGTCAATTCTACGCTGAAGCATGAAGCGTAATTGAGCCCATAAAGTTGAAATTTGACAAGGTGAAATAGTTCATGAGTAAACTACAAGCTTTCCGTTTTGCTTCAATTCCAAGGTGTGCGAATTGAGTAGAAATCGGGAATCCCGTGTTTTTTGTGGCGAATAATCCAGGCTATAAAGTTAAATCCATCAACCTTTCTACTTTATAAACTTATTACTCAATGAATATGATAAATATAAACCAATTCTCCGCCTAAAAATGCAGTAACAAGAACGGTCGCAGAAAGCAATCCGAGGAAAGCGAGAATCAAATAATTTAACTTTCGATTTATAATTTTTTGAAGATAAGCAAAAAGCCAAGCCACAAAAAGTAGGATGGTGCTCCAGGTTGTTATGTTTGCAAAATATTCATGGGTTTCAATTTCACCGATTTGAAAGGCAGTAAGATTCAATAGAGATGCTTCAGCGATCTCGCCGGTTTGGCTCGATATCACTGCAAATAATGTGGCCACGCCCATGAGCCAGAGTCCGGCATTTTTTGGTGAGAGATTGGGGGCCAACACTTGCAATAACTGAAAGCCAAACGCAAGCACAATGCAAACGATAGGAAAATGAACAAAAGCTGGATGTAAATGATCTAACATAATTTCATAAAAAAAGCCGCCAAGGTTTTATCGAGACGGCTTATAGTAGTCCGTAGGAGAATCGAACTCCTGTTGCCAGGATGAAAACCTGGAGTCCTAACCACTAGACGAACGGACCAATTATCAAAAGATTTCACTGTGAAATCGGGTGGAAATTTATAGCGATGATTTCTTCCTGCCAAATAATTTTAAGTCTATTTTGAAATATCTAAAATATCGAGCATTTTGCCAGATTGATGAAGTTCAATCACAATATCCGCTCCACCAATTAATTCTCCCTTGACGAATAATTGTGGAATAGTTGGCCAGTTTGAATATTCACTTAGCTTGACGCGAATCATTGGATCATCCAAAACATTAAGATCTTTGAACTCAACGCCATAATGATTTAACACTTGCACGACAGAATTTGAAAAGCCACACATGGGCATTTCTTTTGTGCCTTTCATGTATAAGATAATTGGATTCGATTCAATGTCGCTTTTAATTTGTTCTGCTAATTCCATAATAATGATTCCTTTATTGTTTTTTCCATTCAGCATTTGTGAGCGTGTTAAGCTGCAAGGCATGAATTTCTTTTGTTAAATGTGCGTCAAGTGATGCGTAAACCATTTGATGTCGTTTGACCAATGATATATCTTCGAATTCGTCTGAAATAACGATAGCTTGAAAGTGATCACCACTGCCTCTGGTATCAACCACTTCTACATGTGCATCTTTGATGCCCGCTTCGATGAGCGCTTTTACTGCTTCTTCTGTCATGATTTTTTATCCCTAATTGAGGTCTATCTTTTTTGACCGTATTATTGCATTTGCAAGCGTAAAAATTAAGTGTTTTCTTTTGATCTGCCACCATTAAAAAATTTCGTCATCATAGCCTAAAAATGAATCATTGTTTCAGTTGCAAATTTATATCCATCACTTGTTACATTCATTCTGGATGCCGGCTCGATGGTCAGCATGACAAAAATGAATGTGGCACGAGAAGGATTCTCGTGCCACATTCACCCACGACCAAGATAGTCGTGGCACTTATTTAAGCAGAATCAATTTCAAACATTTTGGACAGATATGCCTTGCCCGACAAAGCCCAATAACGTAGAAACAAAAATGAATTATAAGCATTAAATTGAGCATAAGATTTACGTCATAGTTTGTGAAAATTCTAAAAACCTATATCATTTTTTTGGCTTTGAGTGCTTTAAGCTTTTCCCAAACCATCAATGGTTTTGTGAGAGACAATTCCAACGGAGAGCCTTTATCCTACGCCAATGTGTTTTTGCAGGAAAGTAATATCGGTGCGGCGACAAATATGGACGGCTATTTTGTGATACCAAAAGCACCAGCGGGGGCGCATAAGTTAGTCGTATCCATGATTGGTTTCGAAATCCAAACAATGACGATTATTTTAGAAGACGGAAAAAATTTCCGAAAGGATTTTCGATTAATCCCCGTAACCCTTTCGGGCGAAGAAGTAATAGTAACGGCCGAAAGACAGAAGTTTAGAGAAAGCGTTGAGCCAAGCCAAATTCAATTGAATATGAGAGAGATTGAACGCCTTCCTTCTTTTGTGGAGCCGGATATTTTTCGTATACTAAAATTACTTCCCGGCGTTCAAACCATGAACGATTTTTCCAGCGCACTTTATGTCCGAGGATCAACGCCGGATCAAAATCTCATTATGATGGATGGTATTACGGTTTACAACCCATTCCATTTGGGCGGAATCTTTTCTACCTTTAATACGGATGCGATTAAAGAAGCTGATTTTCAGGCTGGTGGGTTTCCTGCACGATATGGCGGCCGAATGGGCTCCATTTTAAATATCATCAATCGAGAAGGAAATACGGAAAAAGTTTCAGGTCGAGCTAATATTTCTATGATTTCGAGCAAAGGCATGATCGAAGGGCCTCTCCCAGGAAAGTTAAAAGGGTCTTGGATGTTGGCTGGACGTCGAACCTATTTTGATCTATTTACAAAACTGGGGACCTATATTGCTAAAAAGAAATATGCTGACGAAATGGAAGGAGCACCCAATAATTTTTTCCCTTACCACTTTTATGATATTGAAGGGAAAATTAATTTGGATTTGACAAATAATCACCGTTTAACCTTTAGCACATTTATCGGCGATGATATTTATGATATGTCTTTTGAAAATTCATATCAAAATGATCTTTGGGATGGGGGCTATCGGGAGTCTAATGAAACATTTTCCTTTGATTGGAAATGGGGAAATCAAACTAACAGTCTCACTTGGCGTTGGTTAATATCGCCAAAGATGGTTTTAAAAACGTTTGCTGCGTCGAGTCGATTTCGATTTTGGATTGATTTAGATTCTCATGAATGGGGCAAGAGAAAATATGACTATTCGGAAGAATCAAACTGGGACAATACCTTTTATTTTGATGCATTTGATATTGTGGACGACAAATCATTGGAGACAGAGTTTACTTATACACCGAATGATAAACATACTATTACCAGTGGATTTCAAGTAAAAGATATTGGATTTAATTTAGGATTGATATTGGGCACATCTTGGCTTGGAGAAGATTCCATCAGCATTTCTATGAAAGATACAGTTTTATGGATGGACCAGCCTTCACAAGAAATGGGCTTATATATTCAGGATAAATGGCATATTACATCTAGATTATCTACCCAATTGGGATTTCGACTTTCTACTGCTTCGGCTCACGAAGGCATATTCTCTGATCCGCGAGTTGGTTTAAAATATCTCATCGATGATGATACGTCACTTAAATTAAATTGGGGACGATATCATCAGTTTATGACCATTGCGAACCCGCAAGATGAAAACTTAAGATTTATAGATATTTGGATGGCCATTCCAGAAGAGAATAAAATTCCTTTTTCGGATCATACGATTTTGGGCATAGAACATTTAAGTGCGAAAAATATTTTATATCGTTTGGAAGTCTATCATAAATCTTTTGATAATCTCATTACTTTAAAGCAAGGCAATCTCTTTTTAGAAGGAGATGATGGGATGATTCAATTTAGTCCGTTCAATGATTTTTATGAGACAGATGCTTATGCTTATGGATTAGAAGGGTTCATTCAAAAGAAAGCTGGAACAGTAACAGGTTGGGCCGCTTATACTTATGCTGTCACAAGGTGGAAAACTGAATTACACGATTGGTATGCTCCAAAATTTGATCGTCCTCATATTCTGAATATCGTTGGTGATTGGCAATGGACACCCAAAACGCACATCGGTTTAACTGTTTCTTATGCAACGGGAAATCCATACACAGAAGTTCAAGGTAGGATTCAAAATTGGGGTGAAAAATATTGGATAAATTACTTGAATTGGTGGCAGCGGGATGGGCTGTTAGTTGGAGAAAAAAATGCTGCTCGATTTCCCGATTATTTTAGAATTGATGTGAATTTCACTAAGCGAAAATCCTTGAAAAATGGTGGCTTTAGAGAATGGTATTTTCAGATTATTAATGTGACAAATCATCTAAATGCCCTCATGTATATTTATGATACAGAATATGATGAACAAACAGGGCAAGCCCTTGGCATGCGAAGAGCGGGACTTCCTATGTTTCCGATTTTCCCAACTTTTGGTATGAGGATTCAATTCTGATGAGAAATATACCTTTAATATTAATTGCAACTTTTTTTATGTCTTGTGGCGATTGGGGGTGGCAGTCAGTGGAATCTGATCATGAATCTACTTTGAATGTCTTTGCTTTGTTGGTAGCAGAACCAGATAGTAGCTACGGGTTTGTGATTGTGAATCAAACACTGCGCCTGCAAGATATTGAAAA
>Ga0257123_1002441_pt1 | contig 9951 bp, 10 predicted proteins | sample SI106_135metaG_FD_190185 | JGI IMG/M metagenome (GOLD analysis project Ga0257123, IMG submission 190185) | Marine microbial communities from Saanich Inlet, British Columbia, Canada - SI106_135 | ecosystem: Environmental > Aquatic > Marine > Inlet | place: Canada: British Columbia | collected...
TAGGTTGTGCGTTTTTTACTCATAATTTTTTACTCCGAATTGTTGATTAAGTTTAACTCGTTCGAAATAAGAAATCTTAAATTGTTGTCTTAATTTGTTGGGGCACTATACTATGCTTACAGCAAGCTTCCATTACATTAAGATTTCCCAATATATTGATTTTAATTGTTTTTATAGGTTCTTTAATCGCCTCATTAAGGTCTGCTAATGCGGCAAAATTGTACACCACTTCTGCTTCAGCAATTGTTTGATTGATTTTTTCTATATTATCAATATTACCAATCACCATTTTTTGCCCTTCTAGCAACCATTGTGACTCTTTTGTGTCATAAATAGTTACTTGATAACCCACTTTAGTAAGATAATCTGATACATGCGAGCCAATAAAACCACTACCACCAAACACTACTGCCTTTTTCATTACAACCCTTCTCTTTGTACTGTATATTCTTCTTTTGGAACTATGCCCTCTAATGGTTGATTCACCAAAAAACGTATCACTTCTTTAGTTGCCTCTACCTCCATCTTTGTTCGACAATCAATTGACATAGAGCCCATATGTGCAGTTAAAATGCAGCGCTTAATCTCACAAAGTTTCCCATTATACGGCTCAGATTCAAATACATCAATTGCTGCACCACTTAAATGACCAGATTGCAACACCTCATACAAATCCTGCTCATTAATAATCCCACCGCGAGAAGTATTAATAATAATCGCATCACACTTCATAGATAGCAAGTCATTTTTTTTAATCATGTCTTTAGTTTTTACTGTTAATGGCAAATGAAGACTTACAATATCAGATTGCTTATAAATTTCTTCTTTACTGAGCCATTCAACACTAAATTCATTGTTAATATCATCTTTAATAGATATATCATTTACCAGCAACCTTGGGTTTCCAAATCCCATTAAATGCTTTAAAACACCTTGTCCAATTCTTCCAACACCAATAATTCCAATTGTAACTTCAGATAGTCTCTTGCCAAAAAAACGATGCCATTTACCTTTATGCATTTCCATATTAGAAAGATGCACTGAACGCAACATCGTTAGCATTAATCCTATGGTTAATTCTGATACTGCCGGTGCAGGCGCATCTGGAGTGTATGAAACCTGAATATTTCTTTTTTTGGCTGCTAATAAATTTACACTATCCAGCCCAATTCCAACACGTGATATCATCTTAAGATTGCTAGCCTTCTCCATCACCTTGTCAGAAATTTGTTCAGTTCCAGCAATAATAACATCAAAGTCAGAAACTAAGCTAACCAATTCATCTTCAGTTAATTTCTTGTTAAGAGGATTTATAAGGTATTCAATGTTATTATCATCTAGCAAATCCAAAGGGTATGTATTTTTATCACCGAATGGAACTGTTGTTATTAGTGCTTTATACATACGTTTAATTTAGTATTCGTTCAACTTTAAAAGCTTCTGCAGCATTCATACCCATTGTAGCACCTCGATAACGAGCCAAAAACACTACTGATTCAACAGAACGGCTATGAGGAAAATCTCGCATTTCATCAGAATAGGCCTTAAGTGCTAATAATTTTTGATCTAATGTTGTACTAATATTTACAAAAAAATTTGGTACAAATGATAATTCTGGTGATGGGGTTGACCACTCAGTACTTGACAATACCTCAAAACTATAAATCTCACGAACACTGCAGTTTGGTTGTGGGCGTGCTGCTGTCATCACTGCTTTATGAGTAATTTGATGATCAATATTCAAGTCCCCAAAATGATGTGTATAAATTACTTCTGGATTAATTTCATTAATTATACTTTCAACTTTTTTTACAATATCAAGAAATGGTAGTGTATCCATTCTATTGTCTGGCATATTCAGAAACTTAGGCGGATTTACACATAAGATTTTACTTGCAGAAATTCCTGCATTAACACGTGAAATATTATCTACAATATGATTATTTTTATCAATACGGGATGTCGCTCCATCTGATAAAAACAGAGTGAAGACCTTATCTCCATTATCAGTATGACGCGCCATTGTGCCTCCACACCCTAAAATCTCATCATCAGGATGGGCTGCAATAACTAATATTTTCTTTTTAATTTGTCTCATTATTTAACAAAAAATGTAAATTTATTCATCATATCTTCATAGTTTAAATGACCTCCATAAATTATATTATTAATAAATAATTTTATATCGTCAGGATTAGGTTGGTCACGTCTATCCGGGTATCTATCTATGTATTTAATTAGACCTCTTACTGAATTAATAGACACACATGCGTCATAATCTTTATACATTGTTATATTATGATCAATATAGGTAGGAACAACAACCGTAACATTTTCAACCATCATTTGTAATCCAATACTAGTACCATAAACAATCCCTATATCGGCCCACTTTATTAATTCTGTAGAGTCAAGTTTGGAAATATGTCTAGAAATAAACAAATCATCCTTAGATAACCCACTAAGACCAGATCGTGTATGAGGTGATATTAATAATGTGGTTCTTTTATTTTTTGACAACTCTTTAAGCGTATCAATTAGTTCGATCTTGTTAACATTAAATTTTTCATTTGATATAAAAACTACTACTTTAATATTGTCATCATTGCTTTGTAATTGTTCTTTTCTCATCCAATTATTAACAAATCTTTCCATCCATTCATAAGAAAATCTTGGAACGCCTAGCTCCATAACTATTGATGGACTTGGAGATTGTTTATACAGTACACTTTTAAAATATGTGTCATTGGTCTCAGGACCCACCATATACGTATCATAATGTAATATATTATGCCCTATACCAAATATAAACTTATTAATAAACTCCTTGGCCTTATTAAGTCTTATTTTTTCAAGGCGAATTGGGTTCTTGTTTCTAAATACATACCATCCATGTAAATATGCAATAACTTTTATTTCATATTTTTTTGCACTCTTAATTATATTCTTGTAAGGAAATAAACCTTCTGTTCCAAAGTCTGCCAATATAACTGAATCTACAGACAAACTACGTACCAATCTTTTTGCAGAGCCTGACAAAAAATAAAATAAAATTCTATTAATATTAGCGCCTACTACTCTCACTAGAAAATTATCACTGGTTTTTTTATTTTTCAACTTTCTCTTATCAATAATACTAGCAACAATTCTATTTAAATTACTGTAATACTTTTCTTCAAAAGGTATTATTTTTGTGGATAAAACATTTTTTAAAAATGAAATGTGGCGTTTACAATTTTTATACCCTTCTCCAACGCCATAAACTATAATTTTCTGCTTCTTTTTCGTGATTAAATAATCCATTATTGGTAAAGCATGATCAAAATCATTATGATGTCGTACTAAAAAAACAATATTCATAGTCTCAAACCAAAGCCAATAACTTTATTCTTCAATTTTTCAGATTTAGCTACAATAAGGCCATTTTTTTCAAAATCACCGTACAAATCAAATTGAGCTCCATCTACCTGTGAAATAACACCGCCAGCTTCAAACAATATTAGCATTGGTGCGGCTACATCCCAATCACGAATCTCCACATCTTTAACAAAAAGATCTGCTACTCCATCTGCAACTCTACAAATTTTCAATGAAAGACTGCCACTTTCAACATAGTCTGAACAAGGAACCAATCTCATTATATCTGCTGCAATACCTCTAGGATCTGGATAATTATCAATCAATGTAGTTCCACTATTGCTATTATGTTTAATTTCTAGCTTAATTCCATTCAAATATGCTCCTTTGCCTAATTCAGCGACATACAGTAAATCTAAATCAGGTGCATATATTACTGCTGATACAGTCTGTCCATACTCAACAAGAGCCACTTGTGTAACCCAACCAGGAAAACCATCAACTAAACTTCTGGTTCCATCTATTGGATCTATTATCCAATAGCAATCAGGGCGATGCAATGTATGTGAAGCAATGTCTTCCTCACTAATAACTGGTATGTCTTCCAATTTATTTAGATATTCCACTAATAAACTGTGTGCATATTTATCTGCTTCAGTCTTTAGTTCACCATTACTCCAAACCCCACCCTGTGCATTAATATGCCTTCTTTGACTTATAGCCTTGCCGGTTTTAACAACTATCTTTATTAAATCTTTAATCATTTATAATAATTTATCTTTAGTTTGTTTTAAAAAATATTCAATTTTTTTTTTAAAATCTATAGAGTCTGTTTTAAAAAGTTTTTTATAAGCACTTAAATCCATTTCAAAAACTGGAATATCTTCAATATCACACTCCCAACTAATGTTATAAATTTCAGCAATCATATCTATCACACGATCAACCGAAAACTTTCCATCATACCCAACATTAACAACTTTATAATGTGGAAAATGTTTTAATTGAGCCGCCCTAATACAGACTTTTGCAGCGTCTCTTACTTCCATTGTCGACCATAATGGCAAAGGTTCATTTAATGTAAATGATTTACCTAATATAAATGCTTTAGCTGCGTTATACATAACTCCATCAAAACGAGGCATGCCAAATAAACCCGGTAGCCTCAAAACAACAACTCCATATTGTGATTTTTCTTCCAACATAGATTCTGTCAACCACTTACCAATTGCATACTCGCTATTAGTTGGCTTAATATCAGCATCTTCCTCTTGTACAGCACGACCTAATTCATCACTACCTACATCATATACAGTCATTGATGATGTAAATATTATTGGGCATTTTGCATTATCTATAAGATTTAGAGTCATTAGATAATTTCTTTTTGCAGATTTTTTATCCTGATAGCCTCCCTCTATATTATCTTTTGTTATTTTTGGAACTGAGGCTGCGCAGTGAATAATAGATTTTGGCTTAATATCATTAAGCATACATTTAACATCTTCATAATTAAGCAAGTTGCACTTTACATTATTCTTTTTATTTTTTAGACTAACACCTGTTACTAGTATGTTACTTTTTTTACATTCTTCAACTATTCTTCCACCTAAATACCCGCTAGCACCAGTAACTAAAATCATAACTATACTAAATCATATCCCATGTTATCCAATTATCTTCTTCAATATCATATTTAGCTATTCGGCCAATAACTTGCTCTATTAGATATGGTGGCACCCCCAGTCCTGGCCTCTTAACAACAAGATCACTCTTTTCAATTACTTGACCCTTGCGTATTGTGGTCGCAGCATGGAGACTACGACGACCTTTTTCATACATCTCCCTTTCTTCATTTTGTGGACCATTTTTAATCCCATCGCCAAATGCACTTTCAACATCTCGTAATCTCTGCATAAGTTGCTTTAATTCTTGTGGCTCAATTGCAAAAGAATGGTCCGGACCAGGAAGATCTCTATCCATAGTAAAATGTTTCTCAATAATATTAGCTCCTAATGATACTGCAGCAATACACATATGATCTCCTAATGTATGGTCAGAATATCCAGTAATAACATTAAATGTTTCTTTCATAGTTCTTATTGAATTTAAATTACTCAAATTTATAGGTGCAGGATAAAGTGATGTGCATTGCAAAAGTGCAATTTTTTCATTACCTACTGCACGTGAGGTATCTATAGCAAGCTGTATATCCATCCAGTTTGCCATTCCTGTTGAGAGAATTATAGGCCTACCTGTTTTAGCCATTTGCTTTATTAAGGAAAGGTCGGGCAAATCAAATGATGCAAGTTTAAATGCCGATATACCTAACTGATCCAATTCTATTATCGCATCACTATCACATGGAGAAGATATAAACTCCAACCCTACTGACTCAGAGTATTCTTTTAAAGGGAGGTGCCAATCACGGTTAATTTCAAGACTATGAATCAAATCAAAAGTGTCTGTATTCTGAAAATGACTAAATCTAGGTGTTTTTTTAGAGTAGTGACTACTAGCCTTGAAGGTTTGAAATTTTACCGCATCAACACACGCTTCTGCTGCTGCATCAATCAAACGCAACGCTAAATCATAATCATGGTTATGATTTGAACCTATTTCTGCAATTACAAAGCACGGTTCGACTTCACCAATTAATTTATTGCCAATTTGCATTTTTGTTTCGATAATATGTTGACTCATATGTAATTTTTTTCAAGTAGTTTACTATTAATCATAAAAATTGTTAATCCATGTCCTTTGTAATTTTATAGCATTCTTGAAATCCAATAACTGATTAGTATTTCTACTATCTAGGAAATTTTTTATTGGGTTTATACCAGATGCCAAACCAAGACAAAAAGTAGTAGATACACGTGGATTAATCTCGAAAGGCACCACTCTACCATCATCAGTATGAATTAACTGGATGTTGTAACAACCCTTTGCTGGAATTGCATTATGAATTGCACTACACTCGTTAATAACAATATCATTTATATGTGACTGTGCTCTTATTGTAATTCCTCGCTTCATATCCACCCTTACAGGTACAATCGCTTGCAAATTCATATTTTTATCGGCTGACATTAAAACTGTGTACTCTTGACCAATTAACAACTCTTGAACAACTACATCATGGCCACTCAATCCTGTAAGAGTTAAATATGCTTGTAGTTGCTCATACGAATGAATAACATTAACATTTCGTGAGCCTCTACCACTCCTGGGTTTTGCTATGCAAGGGTATGCAATATTGTTGCTATTCTTATTTATATTAGTAGCAATTTCAGTCACCGGATATTGTTGTCCTTGTACTTCTAATATTCGAGAGCATTTTAATTTATCCAGCATAGTTTCTACATATTTTCGTTGTGGCAATAAAGACACAACACTGGTAAGATCAGAGATTTTTAACAACTCTTCATCAACGCCGGGAACTAAGATATCTATAGATAGCTCATTGTACAACTCATTAATTACGTTAGTAAAGTTTTGATCAACTGCCATTGGAATTTTATGTTGACACTCAATAGGAATTGTTGGAGATATTGACAATGGATCTGCATCAGCAAAATGCAGTTCGTACTGTTTATGTAAAAGCCTATAAATAGCCTCACTTCCTGAACCGCCCCCTCCTGTAAATAATATTTTAATCATAATAATGAAACAGACTCTATAGGTGTAAGTAGTTTAATATCAGCATTGCGAATAACATTAATAGCATCACTAAACCCAACATTAAATAATAAATCTAAAATAGAAAGGTTGTTTATGAAATCACCATATAACTGAGGATATTCTTTTGTTTGATAGTACCTATAAAACAAGTCTACCTCACTATTATTAAAGGCACCGCCAATATTATTTTTATTTATATACTTGGCAGAGCCAGTAGGCGATATATACATATTGCATTCTAATATATTACAAATTGATATTAACCGCTTATCGCTAACACTTTTTACACCTTTTATTTTACTAGACTGAATAAAATCAACATCAATTCCCATTTTAATTGAAAGTATTTTTATAGCAGATTGAGTAAAGTCATTAAGGCGTTCTACTTTATTGTTGTATATGTCATTAATTACAGGCATAATTTCATCATAATATTTAGACTTTGAATAAGATTGCTGTATAGCAGTTAAATGCTTCTTCCTCACTCTTTCATAATTATTTATAAATACATCCTTAATAAGTAAGCTAGTTCTAGATAAGGACTTTTTTACAGGAACTGTTAGCATTATTTCCCCATTGCTACCTTTTATACGATTTCTCACATCCCAGTCACTTAGGGACAATTTAACATCATCTAAAAATACATACTTATCAACAATATCCATCATATAAAAATCACCCATCCAAGGGAAAAAAGATGGTTGCATTATTGCACATTTTTTTATACTATTTTTCATACTTGTGTATTAATTCTTTCACAACATTTGCTCCGTATTTAATATCGTCAATTGATGTATTTTGATCTACCCAAAATTGAAAGATCTCTCTTGAGAGTTTTTTAGCTCCTGGCAAATAATTATCTTGCGTCTCATGAAAAAATAAATTAGCAGGTATATAGTGGTGACTAACATTAACCCCCATACCTCTTATTTTCTCACCAAACTCATACTGCTCTATTATACTAATATTTGGTAGTCTACATGTATAGCGCCAAGGTACAATTTCAGCACCCATTCCTACTGGAATAAATCCAATATTATTTAGAAAATTGCCCCATAATAATGATTTTTTTATGCGGTCCTTCTTAGTATCGCCATATACTTGTAGTAAATAGTTTGCTTTTCTAATATGATTCCAATTTAGCTTTGAATATAAGACCACTTCATAGTTCTTTAAAAGTCCGATAAATCCATCTTTCTTTCCTTCATTTATTAACTGCTTCTTAGCATTTTTATACCCCAACCTAAAGCGCCCCATCTCAGATAAACGCTGACTTCGATTGACTGCAACTATAGATTCAATATAGTTTCTTGCTTTTTTATAAAGAGTATCATTTTTAATTAATAATACACCAGACCCGCCAGCATCAATATGTTTAGTTTTGCCAAATGAAAGTAATGAGATGTCACCTGCATATCCTGCTAAATTACCATTTAGACTTGAACCAAAAGCTTGAGCAGCATCTTCAATCACCGTACACTGTTTTGAATTGAATATATTCATGATACCAACTGTATCAGCAATATTGCCATAAATATGCACAACAATAGCAACATTGACTCCCGCATCACGTGCACGTATCCATTCTCTATCAGGCACCAACCCATCTTTAACATTTACATCACAAAAAAAAGGCTTACAACCAGATGAAATAACTGCAATAATCACATCTTGACAAACAATTGCTGGAAGGGCAACAAGGTATTGTTGTTTATTATTTCGTAATATTTGTAAAATTACCTGCAGTCCAAGAGATGCTCTTGATACTGGAATTACATTATAATCAAACTTGCTTAGATTTAGTTCAAAACACAACAACTCCAAAAGGTGACTATTGCTTGTTAAATATTGCATCACTTATTTTGTTAGTTGATAATTCTCTTTTTTCCATTATAGAGTATGACAAATTCCCCATTTTTTTTACCTCATCTGGCAATAAAAATAGTTTTACAAGAGAATCTTCATAGTTAGAAGTGGTTATATTGTCTATATCTCCCATGTTTATTACTGCGCCAAGTCTAGATAATATTTCAGCATCTTCTTTTTGATTGTCAGCCGTAACAACAACAATACTAGGTAAACCCATACAACACCTTTCCCATTGTGAAATACCACAGGCACCAATAGCAATATCTGCATCATTCATCATTTCAGAAATCCTATTCGATACATTGATTATCTCGATATTAAACGAATATCGAGATAATTGGTCAAATGCTGTGCAATTATCATTCATATTGCCAAGTATTATTTTGACAACAATCTCATTATTTCCTATATTATTTAATGCATCTAATAAAGTAAATATATGCTGACATATATCTATAGAGCCATAGTAAACCAAAATATTTTTTATAATGCCATTTCTTATTCTGGTATTAGTATTTCTAGAAAAATCAGATTTTAATATTGCATAATGCGGTCCTAGAAATAATTTAGCATTATCAGGCACTAACATCTTATAACGCTCTTTAGTGTTATTGTGCAAATTCTGATCTAGCAAAATGTCACAATTATGTTCTCTGTCTACTAAATCATCAATAACAAAAATATTGTCTACATATGGTCTTAACTTTTTCTCCCAATTTGTATCAATACCATAATGATCTACAATTAACCAATTTGGTTTATTTTTTTTAATTAGCAATATGGTCTCATCAGCATCTATTTCCCAATTCAAGCCTATCCATGGATTTATAGTGTCTGCGTTCGTACTATTATAAAATTTTATATTGGGTAATAAAGTTAATTGGTAATTATGCTGTACAATTAATTTATTAACATTCCCAATATGGTCACGACAAACAAAGTGTATTGATGCTCCTCGTGCTTTTAATTCGTTTGCAAGATTAAGACAACGTACTACATGACCTGATCCAATTATATTTGACGAGTCAACTCTAAATAATACAT
>Ga0257123_1002442_pt1 | contig 9949 bp, 6 predicted proteins | sample SI106_135metaG_FD_190185 | JGI IMG/M metagenome (GOLD analysis project Ga0257123, IMG submission 190185) | Marine microbial communities from Saanich Inlet, British Columbia, Canada - SI106_135 | ecosystem: Environmental > Aquatic > Marine > Inlet | place: Canada: British Columbia | collected...
GACAAATCCTGTCCATCCATCACAACCCTTAGACTTGGCAAGTGCAATAAGCTTCTTTTTTTCAGCCTCGGTCACTCTTGCAACAATCTGATTTTCATTTGTTTTTCCATCATCTCTTTTCATACTCGTATCGTACAACACATGGCTATACAGTGTCAATAAATAAAATTTAAATCATTTCATCACGGAACACCCTTCACCTTCTTACCCTTCTCTTTTTTCTTTTTATTAACTTCAAAGTAAACCAAGTCAAAAAGAGCAGATTTTAATTTCCTCTTTAGTTTGTCATTATCGACAATCCTCTTATAAAATTTCATATTGCTGTTTAGTAGCTTTACCATCTCTTCATTAAAGAACCTGTCAAAAACAGCTTTAACGTTATCCTTAGAATTGTGCTCTACTTTGTTCATAAGGTCTGCATTATCTAATAAATTACTTTTTACTCGGCTTAGGAATACTCTATCATCATCTGTAAAATCAGTCCCAAAAGCATCATTAAGTTCTTTTAGGATTTTAGAAAGTTTTTCATTTATTTCCTCAGCAAATTCACCAACTGTATCTGATATTGGTTTTAGTTCACCTTCTCCTTGTAGCTTTATCTCCTTCTTGCCCTTGTTTACAATCTTGTAAGAATCAATATCAATGTCCTGCAAAACATTAAAAGGCAAGGGATTGTTTATTGTAGGCAGTTTTTTAGATAGGAATTTATTGAATATGAATAATTTTTCTAAATTAACATCAGAGAAAGGAATTAATTGTGACAGAAATGAATAGATACTCTGATATCTTCTCTGGGTTTTCTTAAATTCAACTTGTTGCTTTTTAGTTTTAGATTTAAATTCCTGTACAATAGGATTTAAGATTGCATGCAGTTTCGGTTGAGACTCTCCCTTTTTCCAACTCTTAACAAAATGATCAACTTCCTTATCCTCAAATACTTGATAACCTAAAAGCTTTTCTTCTAACTCGTAAAGCTTATGAGGGTCAGTTGCTTCTTTTAGGAATGTTGTTTTATAGTATGGCTGAAAGGCTTTTTGTATTACATCAGTCTTGTTTGCAAAGTCCAGAATAAGAGTATCATTTTTTTGTGAGCTAATTCTATTTGCTCTGCTCAGGGTTTGTACAGCAGTTATTCCATTGAGCATCTTGTCAACATACATAGTATGAAGTAAAGGTTGGTCAAAACCTGTCTGAAATTTATTTGCAACTATTAGAAGCTTATAATCATTTTCATTAAATGCGTTTGTTATAGTTTTCTTTGAAGGAAGATTGTTCATTGAATTTTCAGTATATTCCTGTTCATCATGCTTAACTGTTCCGGTAAAAGCAACTAACGCTTTAATATTGTACCCTTCTTCTTTTATTACCTTATCAATAGCTTTTTTATACAAAACAGCATGAAGCCTTGATCTTGTAACTACCATTGCTTTTGCTTTTCCACCTATTTTCTGGAGACTGGAACTCATGAAATGACTTAATATAATATCGGTTTTTCTAGTTATCGCAACAGGATGCTTTTCCACAAAATTCCTTAGTAACTTCTTTGCTTTTTTCTGTTCATATTTGGGATCGTCTTCGACGCTTTTGATAAGTTTAAAGTAAGTCTCGTACGATAAATAGTTTTTTAATACGTCAATAATGAATCCTTCATCAATCGCTTGTTTCATTGAATACAGGTGGAATGGGTAGAATTTTCCATCTGTATGTTCTCGTCCAAACATCTCAAGCGTTTTGTTCTTTGGTGTTGCAGTAAAAGCAAAGAAACTAACATTCTTTAGATTTTTAGATGATTCTATGTCCTTTAATATTTCCTCATCAATTTCATCTAATCCTTCAGCATCCATTGCCTCAGCTTCTTCAAGACTGTTAGTAGAAAGTACCTTTCTTAACTTCCTCGCCATAGTGCCAGTCTGAGAGGAATGCGCTTCATCAATAATAACTGCATATTTTCTTTTTTGTAAGTCTCCTATTTCCTCAAGGATGTAAGGGAACTTTTGAATTGTAGAGACAACTATATTGCTTCCTGATTTCATTGCTTCCTTTAAATCCTTTGAAGTCTTTTTTTCATCAATTACGTCAACAATCCCTTTTACTTTCTCGATTTGTTGAACCTGGTCTTGTAGTTGTTTATCAATTACCTTTCGGTCTGAAATAATAATAACCATATCATAGACACGATTATCAAGTCTGTTGAACTTATTAATCAGTCCATGAGAAAGCCATGCAATAGTCTTAGTTTTTCCTGAACCAGCACTATGCTGGATTAAATAGTTAGTCGCAGGTTTTGATTCAGAAAGAAGTTGATTAGTACACTCTAACTGATGAAACCTAGGAAAGATTATCTCTTCATCTTCAAGGTCATAGTAAATGAAATTGGATAATAGCTTAGAAAGTTTATTTATTTGAAGGATATCATTGTATAGATACGAGGTTTTATAATCATTCTCTACCTCAGGGTTTTCTAATCCTCTATTAAATGGCAGGAACTTTGTATCATTACCATTGAGTTTTGTGGTCATGGATATCTTTTCATCACTCATTGCAAAGTGAACCAAGCATGACTGGAATATTCTCTCTCGTGGGTCTCTATCTTTTTTGTATTGATTGATTGCATTTTCAACGCCTTGAGAAAATGTATCCTTTAGCTCAATAGTTATAATAGGTAATCCATTAACAAATATAACCAAATCAAGCCTGTTACCTTTTTCTCTATCCTGATACTCTAATTCATCAATCACAGAGAAAATATTAGCTTCAAACTTTTCGAATAGGTCAGGATTCTTTTTATTGTTTGGTCTTGGGTAGAACAGCTTAAAATTACATCCAACATCTTTAAAGCCATTTCGCAGAACATGAATTGTACCTTTTTTATCAATCTCTTTAATCAACCTGGAGAGAAACTTTGACTCAGCCTGGTCTTTATACATCCTCTTATACTTCTTAAACTCTTTCTCCTGAGTATCTAATATAAACTTTAAAACTAACTCAGGATCAAGGCATGTGGCTTTGTTGTAATTGTGCATACCACGCTTGTGATACCCAGTAGAAACTAGGTGAGCAATAATATCATTTTGAAATGCTTTTTCCGATGTGTCAGTTGTCATTATCTTCATCCTCACTTGAATCATGAGTTTCAAAAACAAACTTTTCTTTATCGATACTGCATTTTTCTTTTATCAAATTAAGTATCTTTCTTGTCCTCGTTATTAAAAACTCTTCATATCGTTCATTTTTTAAATCTTCATACATAACATCATCTATTAAGTGAGTTTTCAGTATCTCCTTGAAATTAGGTCGTGATTCATATTTTTCAAAATATTTCTTTGGAGACTTTTTACTAATTTCTTTGTTTATGCCTGAACCTATTATGGCAATATTCGCTATATTATTTAAAATAAACTCTCCTTTAGAGCCTGCATATTGTTTTCTTAATTCTTTTCCTGCATCACTGTTATATGGAATAATATGATGTTTGTTATTTTTTGTGTTGCTACCTATGTAATCCGCTAGCTGTATTTCATGTTTTCCATCAAAATCAACAGGCTTTAATGAGTTCAATAATAAAATACAGGATTGATATATTTTTGAATTAACTTTTTGGTATCCAGCATCAATTAGCTTTGTGCCATTTATCATATGTTCATCATTAAGTATAAGCAAATTCCTTCTTTGATTAATAGCCCGTTTAAAGGTGTCTTCTCCTTTGTCAAATGCAGAGGTATCTTTCTCTATAAGTTGCAATTGAGAACCTGGGAACCTATTAAATACCATTGAATTCCAGAACCATAAATTAAGAAGTTCATGATTACAGTCTCTATAAGTCTTCTTTGAAAACACATAAGTTAATAAGGATAGTACATTATTATTAGTATAATCTTCTCTAATATCGTTAATGTTTAATTGGTTTTTACAGTAGTTATGTATGGAGGACAAACTCATTCTAAATTGTATTATATTATCCTGAATTAACTGAGCTTTCATGTCATATATGTCTTTTTTCTGCAAAGCAATCTTACTGTCTTTATTAAGAAAAATAGAAAGCATACGCAAAAGGGTTACATTATAAATACTATAATATAGATTCTCATCATCAGGCAGTTCTTTATCTGGGAATAGATTCTCTTCAGGGAGTTCATTATTATACAGCAACTTATCACAGGCACGATTTAAATTGAATGTACATGTCTTTTCATTGAAAGATATATTTTCATAGGTTTTAGCAACCATGATATCATAAATATCCAACTGCATATTTTGAGTATTTATTCTTTCAAAAACGGTTACTACTTTATCAATGTCATCGTTGTAATCTACTATTTGAGGGATTTCAAAAGATTTAATAACTGAAGAAAACTGTTTTAACATTGACTCTTTCTCTTTCAACTCTTCGTCTTTTTTGAAGTATTCATCTTGATTGATTTCTGTTTTTTTTAAAGCAAGCTTGTTTGCTTCTTCCTCTTCTTTAATTAAGTTCTCAGGAAAGTTCAGCTTTTCCTCAAATATGTGCGACATATCAATAAATCGAAATTTATCAAAATTACCATCAGATAGAACTCGCTTAATTGTACGATTACTCAAATCTTCAATTTTTTGAGTTTCTTTTATGAACTCATCATTTTTAATATCAAAATAAATTTTGTATAATTTAGGTTTGTTACCATTTCTGCTTATAGCCTTCCCTCTTAAGATTCCATATAGAGTAGTAAGCCTTTGTTGCCCATCGAGAACATAGGTGTATAATTTGTTTTCAATTTGATCTATTGTTTTAGTTTTTTCTGCCCCAATTGTCTTATGAGCCAATTTATGTTCAATTTGCCATAACAATAAATTACCAATAGTATACCCTCTATAAACACTATCAAACAGTAAAGCAAATCTGTCTAAATTCCACTCAAAGTCTCTTTGGAATTCTGGAACTACCAATGTTTCATTATCTATCAACTGCAACACAGCTGATAATTTAAGTGGTTTAGGAATTGATTTATTATCTGCGTCTTCTTTTTTTATTCTGTCAAACTGTTCTTGAATCGATGCCTTCATGCAGCAATCTCCCTAACATCAACTTTACCAGTAACAACATGATGTATTAAAGATTGTTTGTATTCTTCTAATAGTTCTATATTCTTATTAATCTTTTTAATTGTTTTGTCTATATTTGCAGTATGTTTGTCTAGATACTCTACAATGGCTTCTTGTTCTGGTTTTGGAAGAAAAATAACTTTCATTTGTGAAATATCTTCTGTATTTATAACTCCTTGAACCGAACCTCCTTGAATAGCTTGTAAATGTTCAAGAAATATATGAGCGTTCATTAAATAAGAATAATATTTACCATACATCTTTGATCCTACTTTGAGCAGTACTATATTTAGACAATTTGCATGTTTTAACATTTTTGCAATAACTGCTGATTTTCCACTTTCACCATGTCTTGCAATTATGATATCTCCTGGTATTAATTGTGATTTTACGTTTGCATAATGAAATTCTTTAGTCACATAACTTAATTTATTTAATAGAACTTCTCCATTCCCAATATTACCAGTCTTTAATAGTGGGATACCAGTTTCATCTGTATAATGTTTCTCAATTGAACCTACAAATCCAACCGAAATCCTTTTCGAAATGTGCGAAAATTTTCTGATGCCCCAATCTTCCGGTATCTCCCCTATCCATTCAACTCCAGAGTCTTTTAATTTGACATTAGTATCAAGTCCCTTTGTTACAGCATGATTAATCAATGCAACTCTTTTTTCTTTTTCTAACTCAATTAGTTCTTTGTTCTTTGCAATAAGGTCGTTAATTTCAGATGTTTTTTTGTCGAGGAAGGTTGCTATTTCTCTTTGTTCAGGTTTTGGTGGAGTTGGCATTCTAAAATCTTTTGTAAAGTCAGTAGATATTCTTTTCTGACCAGCTGCCCCTTGCATAAAAGCTTCTCCAATTATCCTAAACAGATGACTTCTGGAGAAATAAAGAATAAACTCTGGATTCATATTATTATGACTTCTCAAGACATGAAATTCTGTTGTGCCAAACCCAATATTATTTGTAAGATTATCAACATAACAACCTTTACCATTTTCAAAGCAGGGTGTTATCTTTGCGATAAGAACATCCCTATTTGTGAAATAAGTATATCCTGTTGACACTTCGCAATATTCTGCTTCAGATTCTCTATCATATTCACCATCAACTGATACTCTATCCATAGGCAAAAATGTAACCTTAGTTTTCTTGTTGGAAACACCAATTTGTTCAGTAGGATTTACCTTACAATTGAAACGTAATCTCCTACTTTCCCACCCTTCAGGAATTTCCCCTATCCACTCAATTCCAGAATCTTTATATTTTGGATACGGCTTCATCTGCATTACAACCTCTCCTTTTGCAACTTCTCTATATCTTTCGTAACCAGTTCAATCTCTTTTTCAATCTCATCAAGCGGTCTTGGTGGAACATATTTATAAAAGTACTGTGTGAAATTAAGCTCGTAACCAATCTTATCTTTTTTTCTATCCATCCATGCATCAGGATAATAGGGAATTACTTCTTTTTTGAAGTATTCTTTAATGTCTTGTTTAAGTGGAATTTTTTCAGAATCTCTTAGATTACTATCAGGTTGTTTCTTGCCTTTGTTATCCAGTACATATTCAGCAGTATCATCATGCTCAGATAAAGAGACAATTATGCTTTTAATAAATGCAGGCTTAAAATCAAAATCTTTTAGCACACCTTTAACCTTACTCTCAAATTCATTCCATTCCTTATATAAATCACTTCCAATGCTTTTTAATGCTTCAATAATTTTATCCTGCTTTTCCTTCCCCTTTGTCTCTTCTTCTATCTTTTCTTCTGGGTTCGTTTTCTTACTTTCAGCCAATTTAGAAAAAGCACTAATCGCATACAGATTTTCTAACCTTTCATCGCTTACTTGATAGTTTAGTTGAAGCGGTCTTTCTACAGTAACTTTAGTATATCCAAAATTTTCATTATCAAATTTCTTGCAATGAACATTCTCTTTAAAGTTATTATAAATATCAATTATCTTCTTTATATGGTCTTCGCTAAGTTCATTTCTTTTATTACCTAGGCTTTTACGCATTTTCTTAAAAAATGAAGTTGCATCAATTAATTGTATCTTACCAACCCTTTCGGTTGGCTTCTCATTTGACAGTATCCAGACATATGTATTAATGCCAGTATTAAAGAACAATTGATTAGGTAGTGCAATTATTGCTTCAATATAATCATTTTCTATCATCCATTTTCTGATGTCGCTTTCTCCGCCTCCCGCATCACCTGTAAATAATGGAGAGCCGTTTGTAATTGCAGCAATTCTTGACTTTTCTCCATTTACTTTCATTTTAGATATCATGTGCTGAAGGAACAATAATTGTCCATCATTTATTCTTGGTGTGCCTGCTCCAAACCTACCATCAAATCCAAGTTCTGCTTCTTCTTTTACTTTCGTCTCATCCTGCTCCCATTTCTTTCCGTATGGTGGATTTGAAATTATAAAATCATATTTATGATCTTCAAATTGGTCTTTCGATAGTGAACTTAGAGGACCTTGAATGTTCTCTGAGTTTTCTCCTTTCATTAGCATATCTGCTTTACAGATTGCATAGATTTCTTCTAGTAATTCCTGCCCAAATAGAACCACTTCCATTGATTTGTTAATTGAAGAGATATAATTCTTTGCACTGGTAAGCATTCCACCAGTTCCACATGCAGGATCATAGACTGTTCTGATTACATCTTTTTCTTTAATATTAACTTCACTTGCTTCAAACATTAAGTGAGTCATAAGCTCAACTACTTCTCTTGGAGTGAAATGGTCTCCGGCCTCTTCATTTGATTGCTCTGAGAATTTTCTAACTAATTCTTCAAAGATTGTTCCCATCTCATGATTAGAGACTATATCTGGATGTAAATCTATTTTTGACTCGGAGAACTTCTTGATTAAAAGAAATAGTAGATCATGTTTTGCTAGCTTAGTAATATGTGGTTTTAGATTAAAGCCATCATCGCCAAAGATAGTCTGGATATTTTTGCTACAGCAATCAAGGTAGTGCAGTAGGTTTTGTTCAATGTGTTCCGGGTCTTCAAGAAGACTCTTAAAATCGTATTTTGAATGATTATAAAAGTCATGCTTTGCAGATGTTAATAGTAAGTGCTCAGTATTTTCTATGTCTTTTTTGTACTTGTTATATGCGTCAACAACATCTTGTTTTGTATCGCTAAGAACGCAATCAAAACGTTTTAGAATAGTGAAAGGAAGAATAACTTTCTGATATTCATTCCTTTTATATACACCTCTTAATAGATCTGCTAAATCCCAAATGAAACTGATTTTTTCTTGAAAGTTACTCATTGTTTTCTTTGTTCCTCATTTTCCGGATATCATTGGTATTGTATATTTGCTTTAAAATCTGCACTATTTACATAAATAACTTCATCCACTTATAAAGATTTGGTCAATAAGGAATTTATATATATATCAGGAACAATAAGCAAGCCTTAATTCCATGGAAATAAACAACTTATGTATTTGTACATGATTCCTTAAGGAACCAGACTGGCTTGTCAAATCGTTTCTAAGGTGATATTTGCGGTTCAATACACCTGATTATAGTCACGACTAAGAACTCTTGTTAGAATTGATTCTAACAAAGGGGTAAGTAGAGCCATGTCTGCGATCACTTATTGACAGATTTATTTTCAGAGTATAAGCTTCGTATATCATGCAAGAGGATGCTAACAAGCTTGCCTTTAAAGAAGAATATAATTTATTAAACCAAAGAAGGAGTGAAAACAAGTGAATGAAAGAAAAAGTTTTGTATTAGTGGTATTAAATGATGTCCGTTATCTTTGCAATTGCACTGATAACAACATTAAGGAAATTGCAATTTGCTCACAAAGCATTCAAGGATGTAGCGATGATGATTTAATCCTTTCAAAAGTTCCTATGATAAAAATCAAAGATTTTCCTGCCCATTCTTGTACTAAAATTGAAGATGTGGATCACTATGAGGATGGTATAATTAATTTTTGGATTGCAAAGGTTGAGTGGGAAAGCGGAGAAGTTCAGGAGAAAATCGAAATTGACAAAAAGCCTCCCTCTGGTCGTGGTCTCGGAAAAGCAGGTCATTTACCTGAAGAAAAAGTAGAGCTAACTATCGAACATATAAATTGAGAAAGAGAAAATGATTAATCACTTAGAAATTTTAATGAAATTACTGATAATAAGCATTCCTAACAACTACTCTTGATTATCTAAGTATTTATCCACTGCTTCAATGTGTTTAGCTGAAGTTCCAGCGACTATTTTCGATGCTAATTTAAGATTATGAAGAATAAACTTAATTGCATTTTTCTGATTTAGATCTACCTGTAGAACAACGTCTGACAACGGTAATTCCAAATCCTTGATACTGTCAACAAAAATACAAATACTAAATGTTCTCATCACTTTACTAAGCTCACTATCTGGGTCATCATTAATAGAATCTAGATATAGAGAGTACATTTCATTTTCAATAATGAGGCTCCTGTCAATTATTAGACCAAAACATGGACAGGCTATCAAATCTGGATCTTCAGGATTTCCCACCACCACATCAAGCTGGTGTGCAGTTGCCCACGTCCTAATCTCTTTCTCTAGTCTAGGAACTCCAACCTGAACGAAGATTGTTTTCTCCCACATCGGCGTAATTCTAGTATTTACTGGTTTTTCACTCATTTCCTCATCCTACCTTTCTAATTTTTTCCTAGATGTCATAATACTAGTTTCCTAGATTCATAAATATCAATATAGTCTTTATGACCAAATAATGATCAGCCTGTTCCTAGAGATGATGGACGGATTTTAAGTATTTCCTATATTTACTACTAAGAGTAGAAGAACAGTGCAGTGAAGCAGGCAATGAGTAGCTACAATGCTATTAAA
>Ga0257123_1002454_pt1 | contig 9909 bp, 10 predicted proteins | sample SI106_135metaG_FD_190185 | JGI IMG/M metagenome (GOLD analysis project Ga0257123, IMG submission 190185) | Marine microbial communities from Saanich Inlet, British Columbia, Canada - SI106_135 | ecosystem: Environmental > Aquatic > Marine > Inlet | place: Canada: British Columbia | collected...
ATTTAATGCTACATTCGCTGCGCCACCCGGATTATGTTCAATTTTACTTACCTTAACAATTGGAACTGGTGCTTCTGGAGAGATTCGATCTGCATTACCCCACAGGTATGTATCTAACATGAGATCACCAATAACGAGAATTTTTTTCTCAGAAAAACCAGATGTAATTTGTTGTAAACGATCTAAATCCATTATTTATATATCCTCTGTTGAAATAATTTGTTCCGGTAGAAGAAAAGCCAGAATAACATAAAGTAAAATCCCTACCCCGATGCTCATAAAAGTTCCAAATACCCATAAGACACGAATTATATTCGGGTCTATATTTAATGATTCCCCCAATCCGCCGCAAACACCCGCAATCTTTTTTTCAATTGTTGACAGGTGCAAGGGGTGGGTTATTGTTTCATCAATCAGAGGTTTGAATTGATTCTGACGGTTATATAGAAGGTAAATGCCAATTCCCATTAAAATAAATGCAACAAAAACATTTAATATACTCCCCCAGAATGAACGCCAAAATAGAAAAAATATATGATCGTATTGGAGAAAAAGAACAAATCCCGAAATAATAAATACCATACCCCAGAATGGGTTACTTTTTATGTGATCAATATTAAAAAGATGTTCATGACCATTTTCATCGGGGATCATTATTGAAGCAATAATATAGACCAATAATCCAGACCCACCAAAAAGAGTGAAAAATATCCAAATTAATCGCACAACTGTAGGATCAATTGAAAAATATTGAGCCACACCTCCACAGACGCCTGTCAGGACGCGATCAGTTTTGGATCTTCTAATACGTTGCATATATGTAATTTACATTGATCAGGAAGATTTACGATAATTTCTTTGCCCTCTTCGACGAGAAGGTTTTCTATCTTTACTAGATGCGCTTCTGCCCACACCCGGCCGAATTTTAGAAATATGTCCATTATCTAGATAAATGAGTACAGAAGCAACGCGTTTTATATGTAGATCTGACGGTGCAGCTAAAATGATAGTTGTGCCCAAATCTTTATTCATGCGAATAATTTTTTTCCGAAAATCCATTTCCATATTTTTGTCAAAGAAAACGCCATAATCATCAATCATCAACACCCGCGGATCAGATTCCAGAGCTATAATCATGTTGAGTATTGCGAGTTCCCCTGGGGATAAGTCATTTAATTTACGTTTGAGTAGACCTGCCATGGACTCATTTTTAAAATACGCCGATGTTCGTTTTTCGAGTCTATTTTTATCTATAGTTTTCACAACATCAGATACAGTTGACCCGTTTGAAATTGAAGATATATTAGCCAATGCTATTTCAGGATTTTGTTTAATTTTTCCAAGCCAATTGGTTTGAAACACTTCATTTTCAAATTTAACCGTACCGTCAGTTTGTTTAGTCACACCCGCAAGAATGTTTAGAAGCGTGGATTTTCCGGATCCAATAGGACCAATCATACCGTAAATAGTTCCCCGATGAATTTCCAATTGTCGGATATTCAATATTGGTTGATTTCCAAAGGATTTCTTTAACCCTTTTATATTATATATAGTCGTTGCTCTTTGACTCATCTTTTACTCCTTATCGTAAAAAGATGAATCGGAAAGTTATCTAGCTATTCTGGCTTTCCAAAAACCGTTCAGCGTCAATAGCGGCCATACAGCCAGATCCTGCCGCTGTAACCGCTTGTCGATAAATATGATCCTGAACATCGCCACAGGCAAATACACCGTCGATATTGGTAGACGTATTGCCATTTTGGGTTATTAAATAACCTGCTTGATCAGAATCCAGAATATCAACAAATAATTCTGTATTGGGTTTATGTCCTATGGCCATAAAAACACCATCACAAGATTCTTCGCGATAATTGCCGGTTTGTGTATCTTTCATTTTAACACCATGGACACCTTTTTCTTTGGTTCCAAGAATCTCATCTATGACAGAATTCCATGCCACTTTAATTTTGGGATGAGCCAGTGCACGATCAGCCATTATCTTAGACGCCCGAAATTCATCCCGACGGTGAACAATAATAACTTCTGATGCAAATTTTGTGAGATAGATTGCTTCTTCTAATGCAGAATCTCCGCCTCCCACCACGAGTACCTTTTTATCACGATAAAAGAATCCATCGCATGTGGCACAGGCAGAAACACCGTATCCCATAAGTTCCGCTTCGCTTTCAAGCCCAAGCATTTGCGCTGAGGCTCCGGTAGCAACCACAACAGTGTCACCGGTATATAATTCGTCACCCACCCATACTTTAAACGGACGTTCATTAAAATCAACTTTAGTCACATGTTTAAAATGGCATTCGGCGCCAAACCTTTTCGCTTGTTCGCGGATTTGATCCATTAGTTCAGGACCCATTATTCCTTCTGGGAATCCCGGGTAATTTTCGACTTCAGTTGTGATGGTCAACTGACCACCAGGCTGATTTCCTTCTAATACCAATGGATTTAAGTTGGCTCGAGCTGAATACAATGCTGCAGTTAAACCAGCAGGGCCCGATCCGATAATGATAACCTTTCGATTCATTGTTTATGAATTAATTAAATAACCGAATCTAAGATATCAGTTATTTTAGTTTTGGGTACAGCACCAACAATTTGGTTGACTACTTCCCCTTTATTGAATATTAATAGCGCCGGAATACTCCGTACGCCAAATTGCATGGCCAATTGATTTTCATTGTCCACATTTAATTTGCCTACAGTAACTCTTCCGTCGTATTCGCTGGCTACTTCTTCTACGATTGGTCCAATCGCACGGCATGGTCCACACCACTCTGCCCAAAAATCGACAAGCACAGGGGTATTAGACTTAATTACATCAGCATCAAAATTCGCTGAAGTAAATTCTTTGACATTATCTGACATGTCTTCTTCCTTAATTCGAGGTTAAAAATTGGCAGGAAATTTACCCAATTTTTATCATTGTAGTAACATGAAAATCAAAAAGATTAAAAGATGTTTGTATAAAACGATGAAATCCTATCCACCGTTCATTATTTAATCTTTAACGCTTTTCCATCAATAGCTTTAGGAAATTGCACATTCAAATATTTTGCAACGGTTGGTGCTATATCCACTGATGCAACTCGCTTAGTGCTAATCCGATGCTTCGACTCTCCTCGAGCAAATACAAGTGGAATATGGGTATCATAATCGTATGGCGTACCGTGGCTGGCACCATATGGGAATCTCTGAGTCCAATATTTTTTTGGAATTAAAAAAACATCTGGACTTTTCTGGATATGAACCATATTTTTTAATCGACGTTCGTATATGGAATTTCCACCGTTTAATATCTCTTTTTTTGTAATGACACTTCTTATACCCTCTAATTTAGATAAATTTGATTTTATAATATCTGTAGCCACTTCATACTGTTGCAAATTCATTGACACATCGTAGTAAAAATAATTACCATTTCGATAAACTTTGTTTTTTCCAATCTGTATCTCAATTTTAGTTTTTACCTCAGCATACAAGGAGTCTTTCATTGGTTTGGAAATCCTTCCTGCATCGATTCCTTGTGATTTAAGGTATTCTGGCAATGCGATTGATCCATGATCACTCGTTAAGATGTAAAGAGTATTCCCAATACCAACAGACGATTCAATTGAATTAATAAATGACCCTAAATGTCTATCTACTCGAAGATAATTATCCAATTGTTCGTGTGAATGAGGACCAAATGCATGCCCAACGCCATCTGTAGCAGACAAGCCTAAGAACAATATGTCCGTATTTTCATCTTTACCTAACTGAAGTTTTTCAGCAGATAGAGTTCCCAACCTTAACATTGCCGCATCACCGAAAGGAATATATGGAAAATCTCCTAACATAGTTTTAACCCCACGATCTTTAAAAGAAATGGGTAAGGTTGGATTGTAATCACCGTCATTGGACCAATCTGCTTCTCCTTCGAAATTGTCTGCTCGTGTATTTGAGGTATAAATAGATTCATCCAAAAGACGCGTCCATACTGAGTCGGTATAAGATGGTACATTTAATTTTGAATTAAATGATGAAACCCAATCAGGTAACGCTTCAGCATAATAAGTCGATGTTGTCCAACCACCATGATTTTTATACCACAGTGCCATATCCGGATTTTTCCCACCCAATAAAATTGCTGTTCTATCCTTCCCAGAAATAGATACCACTTTTGATTTTGGATTTGATTGCTTTAACCAATCGCCCAGTGCGGTCACTTCAACATTCCGATATGAACGACCACTCCCACCGTTAACGACATCATGAGCGATAGTATCCTCAACGCAATACCAACTTTTTTTTATATCCCTATTAAACCAATAATTTCCAATTACACCACCGCTACTTGGATAACGTCCTGAAGATAGTACCTGATGACCTGGGCCTGTAACTAGATAACCATAATCATGATGGGTATTGACAAATGAATTACCATTATCTTTTAGCCAACGATATCCACCAGTGAAAAGGTGATCATATTTGTCCAATAATTCCGGCATACCTTGATCTATTGAAATAAACACCACCAGTTTAGGATTATTAATTTTATTATTGCATCCCGTAAATAAAAATGCCGCTACAAGCGGCATGAAAAACCATTTAATCATTTTACCCCTAAAAATTTCCTTTTTCCGACTTTAACGACACCTTTAAATCCTTTAGATATAACAAAATTCATATCCGTTACTTTTTCACCGTCAATTCGAACTGCACCCTGTTGAATCATACGACGTGCTTCGCCTTTGCTTTTCGTTAATCCTTCTGATGAAATCAAGTCAATAATGGATACATCAGCTTCAAGAATCACCTCATCCATATCTTCCGGATCATCTTTATTGACGATGACACGATCAAAGTGTGCCTCAGCCGCAATCGCGGCTGAATCACCATGGTAAAGTGCAACAATAGATCGTGCCAATTCCCGCTTAATATCCCGCGGATTTTGAGAAGAATCATTTAATTGTTTTTTGATTCGTGTTAATGTTTGCGTATCAACATCTGCGGCGAGAACAAAATATTTTTCAATCATTTTGTCTGAGATAGACATGGATTTTCCATACATATCCTCTGGTGAGTCTGTCAATCCAATATCATTCCCATAAGATTTTGACATTTTTTCTACACCATCCGTACCCTCCAAAAGGGGTAACGTAATAATGGCTTGAGGCGCTTGATCATATTCTCTTTGCAGATCTCGTCCAACTAAAAGATTAAACTTTTGATCTGTTCCCCCCAGCTCTACATCTGCTTTCAGCTCAACCGAATCCATACCTTGGGCTAAAGGGTACATGAATTCATGAATTGAAATGGGGATTTCTGCTTTATATCGTTTGGTAAAGTCATCCCGTTCTAACATCCTGGCCACAGTATAATGGCTGGAAAGTCTTATCACATCACTAAAAAGCATGGCATTTAGCCAGGTTGAATTATATACAATTTTTATTGAATCAATGTTCAGAATATGTTCAGCTTGTTCAATATATGATTTTGCATTTTCCTTTGCTTCCGCCAATGTTAACTGGGGGCGCGTTTTATTTCGTCCAGATGGGTCACCAATCATCGCGGTAAAGTCACCAATAACGAGGACTGCCTGATGGCCTAAGTCTTGAAAATGCCTTAATTTTCTTAATACAACCCCATGTCCCACGTGTAAATCAGGACGACTAGGATCGCAACCTAACTTAACAATTAAAGGATGCCCACTTTTGCGGGACTTCTCTAATTTAACTTTCAGCTCTTTTTCAGGTATAATCTCATCAGTACCACGACTGATGAGTTCCCATTGTTTATCTACACTTAAAAATGCCATTATCTATTCCGTAATTCTCGTTGTGCTTCCCGCAGAAGGTCTTTTTCCTTAATTGATTTCTTCTTATCATAGGTTTTTTTCCCCTTTGCAATTCCTATTTCAAGCTTTGCCCTTCCATTGGGGTTGAAATACATTTGAAGTGGAATCGCCGTTAATCCTTTTTGATCCGTCAAATCTTTAATTTTTTTTATTTCACGCCTATGTAACAATAATCGTCGATCCCTAACCGGATCATGCCCCTCAATCCCTGTATGAGAGTAAGGGCTGATGTGAATACCAACTGCAAATGCTTCCCCTTTTCTTATGACGATATAAGCTTCTTTTAGGTTTGCACTTCCTTCCCTAAGACTTTTAACCTCACTACCCACTAATTCAATCCCGGCTTCGTATTTATCCAAAATATGATATTCATGGTAAGCTTTGCGATTGGTGGCGGCAATCTGTATATCCATAGGCATAATTCCGACGGCAAAAATAAGGAATTACCATCTGCCCTTCCAAGTTTATTCCTTGCTGATTCTATATCCAAAAATGTAATTTTAAGATACGATTAAAGCCCGGGTGGCGGAATTGGTAGACGCGCTAGGTTCAGGATCTAGTGTTCGCAAGAACGTGCTGGTTCAAGTCCAGTCTCGGGCACATTCCAAATAGGTGATATTTGATTAATTCTTTCTTTATTAATGTTTAATGATATTTTTTATGTATTTCAAAGAAAGAATATCGGCTAATTTTTCATATGAATATTTTGCTCATTGAGCCATACTTTACCGGATCCCACAAATCATGGGCAAAAGAATTAAAGAATCATAGTAACCACAAAATAGACCTTTTAACAATGAAAGGCCAATTCTGGAAGTGGCGGATGCATGGAGGCGCCGTTACCTTAGCCAATCATTTTCTTCAATCCGATTCTAAACCAGATCTGATTCTCGCAACTGATATGTTAGATTTCTCAACATTTTTAAGTCTGACTCGACAAAAAACAGCCCACATTCCCACTGCGTTATATTTTCATGAAAATCAATTATCCTATCCATGGTCACCCACAGATAGAGATGTAAAAGAAAATCGAAATAAACACTATGGATTCATCAACTTTACCTCTGCTTTATCATCAGACAATGTCCTGTTCAATTCTCATTATCAGTTAGAGTCATTTTTGAAAGAATCAACTCTTTTACTCAAACATTTTCCTGATTACAATGAACTGGATTCGATTCGTAAAATACAAGATAAAAGCCAAACATTACATATTGGCATGGATTTGAAACAGTTTGATTCGTATCAAACTGTTAATAATGGACCACCGCTTATTCTATGGAACCATCGCTGGGAATATGACAAAAATCCTGAATTGTTTTTTAAAACCCTGTTTCAATTAAAAAAAGATGGTTTTGACTTTAATCTCGCTGTTTTGGGCGAAAATTTTAAGGCAACACCATCTATTTTTGACGAGGCACAGAAAAGGTTAAACGAAAATATTGTTCATTTTGGATATTGTGAATCATTTTCTGAGTATGCAGAATGGGTTTGGAAAGCAGATATTCTACCCGTCACCAATATTCAAGATTTCTTTGGTATAAGTATTATGGAAGCAATGTACTGTAACGTCTACCCATTGCTTCCCCACAGGCTGACTTATCCGGAGTTACTCCCTAAATCATTTCATAAAAATCATATTTACAAGGACAATTTGGACTTATTAGAAAAACTAAAAGAATACATATCAAATATAAATGAAAATAGAGGGATGGAATTTCGTCGAATTGCACAGCCTTTTGACTGGGATACAATGGCACCGGCTTACGATAATTTATTTAATAAACTTACTTCTAATCCTTAAATAGTTCTGGATTATTACGCATCGTAGAGGTGACTTTATCAAAAGCATCAATAATATCTTGAGTGTCTTTCTCATTTCCCAAAAGATGGTTTTGTTTTAACCACACGGCTTCTTTATCCGCCAATCGTTCAGTCACAGGCATTTTCATAGAACCAAAATCATAATCCTTTAGCCATGGATATTCTTTACCATCTGTTACAAATAACTTTTCTCTGTATAGCGGTGTATATCCCATATAGGTATAAACCCCTTCTGCTTGCATGGCTTTATAAAACATCTCCCGGGAAATACCATTAAAATGGTCTGCATTATATCGGGTTAAATATATATGATTTGCTTGGCGAGTTGTACCATCATAAGCACCGTTAATGGAGATACCATCAATTTGTCCGAGTGCCGCATCTATTTTAGATCGGTTCTTATCCCGAAGGATCATATCGTCTTGAACCGTGTCAATTTGAGGAATAAGCATACTGGAGGCCATTGCATTCAGGCGAAAGTTTCCTCCAAGAAATTGATGCTCATAAAATGCACCCTCCTTGGTCCGACCACAGTTATGATAAGAAAAACAAATATCATAAAATGTCTCATCATTAGAAACAATGGCGCCACCTTCTCCTGCACTCATGTTTTTAGACGTCTGAAAACTAAAAATTCCACCAATACCATGGGCGCCTACTTTTGTTCCATACCATTCAGCACCATGTGCTTGAGCCGCATCCTCTATAATTGAAATATTATGTTTTTTCCCAATAGATAAAATGCGATCCATATCCGCCGGATTCCCTGCAATATGAACCGGCATGATCACCTTTGTTTTTTCCGTGATAGCATCTTCGATTAAATCAGGATCAATATTAAATGTATTTTCATCAATATCTACAAAAATGGGCACTGCATTGGCCATGAGCACTGCGGATGCTGTGGCAATAAACGTATAAGGTGGCACGATCACTTCATCGCCGGCTTTAACACCGGCAGCTTTTAATGCAACCCAAAGGGCGGTGGTTCCGGAACTGGTGCTAATGCAATATTTTGCATCATGAAAATCAGCAAATCTTTCTTCAAATCTACTGATTGCTTTACTGCCTACTCCCCATCCTTCATTTTCCAAGGTGGATATAATTGCATCCTTCAGTTCAGATGTTGGGCGGGGCCATTCCGGGAATGGTTTGGTCCGTACAGGATCACCGCCGTGTATTGCGAGTTTTGACATGATATTAACTTTTTATCCTTTAATCGTGGGGAACAATATTACTTCAATAATAAAATGAGAACCAATAACCCTTTATTTTCAGACCACTTTTCAGATGCCCACGCCATATTGCCATACGTGAATGTCATATAGACACTCCAATCTGTAAAATAGGCAAAACATAAATCTTGGCATGAAGATTGAATTGTATTGAGTGAAATATTTTTAATACAATAAACAAAAGGAGTCAACAATGACTTTAGTAAAATGGACACCAACTCGCTCAATCACTACCGATTTTGATCGGATGCTTAACAGTATATTTAACGATGGCTGGAATGGCATACCTTCAAATAGATCGAATACAATCGCAGTTGACATAAATGAAAATGACGAAGCATTTTTTATGACAGCTGATTTTCCAGGGTTTAGCAAAAAAGATGTTGGTTTAAAAGTAGAAGATAGTGTACTGACGCTCACCGCTAACCGTGATTCTGATGGTGATACCAATGACGGAGCTTACCGAATTCGCGAACGTAAAACCGGTTCATTTAGCCGCAGTTTTAATTTACCAGAAAATGTTATGGCAGAAAATATAAGTGCCAAGTTCAAAAATGGTTCATTAACGATTACGATTCCGAAAGCGGAAGAAATTAAACCAGATATACATCAAATAAAGATCGGTTAATTAATATTGGTAGGGGAAGCATTATTGCTTTCCCTACCATATTTATACCAAGTCAACTAACCCCTGAAGGATTCTCTTTACAGAGTCTTCATTCAGGGGTTTTTCTTTTGTAATAGAAATAGTGCGAGCCAACACATTCGTCCCCATATATTCTAACTGACTGCGAAAAGCAGTCAAAAATCCATAGCCATCGCCACCGCTATGGGTACCAATAACTGCAAATTTTCCATTAAATACATCCCGCCAGTTTTTGGATTTTACGGAAATCCACGTAATAGCATTCGATAGAACCGGCGGCACACTCCCATTGTATTCCGGCGCACAGAAAAGAAAACCACTCGCGCTACTAAATTTATTTGCCAAAGTGT
>Ga0257123_1002456_pt1 | contig 9904 bp, 10 predicted proteins | sample SI106_135metaG_FD_190185 | JGI IMG/M metagenome (GOLD analysis project Ga0257123, IMG submission 190185) | Marine microbial communities from Saanich Inlet, British Columbia, Canada - SI106_135 | ecosystem: Environmental > Aquatic > Marine > Inlet | place: Canada: British Columbia | collected...
TGATAAATATAATCTTTGGTTGGTGGAAGACTGTTGTGATGCCTTAGGTGCAAAATACAACGACCAGCATGTAGGTACGTTTGGTGATATTGCTACTTGTAGTTTTTACCCAGCACACCATATTACGATGGGTGAGGGCGGAGCTGTATTTACCAATAACTCTGAATTAATAACAATCGCTGAGTCGTTTAGAGACTGGGGTAGAGATTGCTACTGTGATCCAGGTTGTGATAATACCTGTGAAAAACGATTTGAACAGCAATTGGGCGAATTACCCCACGGGTATGATCATAAATACACTTACTCGCATCTTGGCTATAACCTTAAAATTAGTGATATGCAGGCGGCTTGCGGTTTAGCTCAATTAAAGCGTCTGCCAGAGTTTATTAAAAAGCGCAACGAAAACTTTTCTTATCTTAAAAGTAAATTAGGTGGTTTAACTGAGTTTATTGACTTACCAGAAGCTACTGAAAATTCAACACCCTCATGGTTCGGATTTCCTATTACTTTAAAGGAAAATATTGACAGAGTTAAATTTACTCAATATTTAGATAATCATAAAATTGGTACGCGATTATTGTTTGCAGGTAACTTAACTAAACAACCTTATTTTCAGGATATCGAATATCGTGTTGTTGGCGAGTTATTTAATACTGATATAACGATGAATCAAACTTTATGGCTTGGAATCTATCCTGGATTGGATTTAGCCCAATTAGATTATATAACTGAAAAAATGGAAGAGTTTTTTTTGGAGTCATTTTCTAAAGATATAAAATGAATTTAATATTCGATTTAGATGGAACTTTGATTGACAGCAGGCCTGGGATAGTTGAGTCGTTATTATTCGCCACTTCAAAAACACTTGGAAGAAGTTTGAATACTGATTTATTGAAAATTGGCCCACCGATTAAAGTGATGATTAAACAGGTTTTCCCTGGTACATCAGACAAAATGATTAAAGAGATAGTTGAATGTTTTAGAGAGCATTATGACTCAATAGGCTGGAGTATTTATAATGTATACCCCAAGGTTAAAGATGTTCTAGAAATTCTGAGGGAGAAAAATATTTTGTTTATAGCAACAAACAAGCCAAAAAAACCAACAAAAAAAATCTTGCACGATATGGGTATAGCACATTTATTCAAGGAAATTTTTTGTTACGATGAACATTTGTATAAAAACAAAACTGATATGGTTCGTAGCCTTAAAGAGAAGAACAATGCATTGTGTAAAATGATAGGGGATTCGAATGATGATTTGTTTGCAGCGTATGATAATTCTATTGAATTTATAGAATGCACGTATGGATATGGATCGATTGAATTATTAAATTCAATCGATAGAGTGAAAATCAAGAAATTTGAAGATTTGTTACACTTAAAGAAAGAGGAAGATTTATGTTAGAAAATATTAACTTGGTAGATTGCACAATAAGAGAGGCTGGATATCAGACTGGATGGAATTTTGACAATAAATTTATTGCAAATTGGTATCAATTCTTATTATCACAAAAGGTTGATTATATGGAGTTAGGCTTTTTTCATTCAATGGAGCATGATCCAGGCAAAGGAATCTATAGATATTGCGGGCAAAAAAATGAAGAAATTGATAGCATATTTCGCAAAATTAAAAGCAGGACGAAGATCTCGTCAATGTTAGATCTTCAGAGGCCGATGGGTGAAATTCTTCCTGCTGATGAATCGATTATTGATTGTATTAGAATTATTAATAGATCGCATGAAAATAATTTTTCCATTCTAGAAGGTAAGGTAAATGAGCTAACAAATCTAGGTTATGAGGTGTGTGTTAATTTTACAAGTGCCGGCTTTAATAGTCGAGAATTAAACCGTGAATTTTTAAATTTTAGTAAGAATAACAATATTTTAGTGATCAATTTTGCCGATACTGAGAGCGTTTTTAGTAGGGAGTTTGTGACTAATTTAGTTGATGACTGTAATGTTGAAGGCGTGGAGAATTATGGTTTACATCTACATAATAAAAAAGGAATGGCAAGAGAATTAATGGATATTGGTTACCGTGGCGGATGTAGACATTTTGATGCCACATTGTTAGGGTTTGGAGGTAAGTGGCATGATTGGAATTTAGATATTGAAAATTTATTTGATTATTTTAAAGTTAGCTTAGACCCAATTGAATTTAATAATTTGAAACGAGATTTAGTTCAACAAATTATTAAATTTAAAGAGTTTGATACTACTATTATTGAGTAGTTATATGAATGTACTAATTACAGGCGGAAGTGGTAGCATAGGTAAGAGTATAGTAGATGAGTATCTAAAATACGGACATCAGATATTTTCACCTACCAGTTTAGAGCTAGATTTGTCGTCAAATAAAAGAATACAAGAGATTATTAACGATACGACAATTATATAATGGGTTTAATTTATGGTATTTGATAGTTATAGAGTTTCAGATCTTATTATAGATCGGTTAAATTATTTGGGAGTAAATACTGCCTTTGTAGTAACAGGGGGTGCTGCAATGCATCTAAATGATAGCATTGGCAAGAACAAGTCTATTCACGTGACTTATTGTCATCATGAGCAAGCATGCGCAATGGCGGCAGAATCCTATGCAAGAATTTCTAAGAAGCCAGCTATTGTGAACATTACGGCCGGTCCAGGTGGAATTAATGCGTTAAATGGAGTATTTGGCGCATATACTGATTCTTTTCCACTTATTGTTTTATCGGGCCAAGCAAAACGAGAAACTTCATTAAGGTCCAACCCAGTTTTAGGGCTAAGACAGTTAGGAGATCAAGAGGCTCATACGGTTGATATTGTATCAACAATGGTAAAGAAGGCTTGCTATCTAGATACGGTGGATCCGGTGGATATAGTTGATATTTTGGATAATGCTTATATTTCTGCCGTCATGGGCAGACCCGGCCCTGTTTGGCTTGATATTCCAATTGATATTCAAGGGGCTTCCTGCGACAAAGAGTTGGTGAGTAAACTAATCTCTAAAACATTACCCCTGCCTGAATCGGATAAAGTATGCAACCAGTCAGTTATAGGTGAGATTTTTTTATCGATTATTTCGGCAAAGAGACCGGTGTTCCTTGCCGGTACTGGTGTGTCAATATCTTCTACAGAGAATGAATTGATAAATCTTGCCGAATTATTTAATGTGCCCGTTGTTACCGCTTGGCAGCATGATGTTTTTCCTAATAGCCATAGGTTATTTGGAGGGAGATCCGGCACAATCGGGACAAGGGCTGGAAACTTTGTCGTACAGAATTCCGACCTTGTTGTTGTCTTGGGTTCACGTCTAAACATTAGACAGATTAGTTATAACTATAAGAGTTTTGCAAGAAATGCAAAGAAAATATGGATTGATATCGATGAGGCAGAACTTAATAAACCATTTATAGAAGCCGACATAAAGCTTAAAGCGGATTTAAGAGAAGTATTACCTCAATTGATTTCTATCGGGCAAGGAAAAGAGTTGAAAAAGAACTCTGAGTGGGTTGATTGGTGCATGTCAATCAATAAAAAATACACGCCTAAAAAAGAAGATTACCCCAAATCTGATCATGCTATTAATTCTTATCATTTTATAGATGAATTATTTCTAAATTTAAAAGAAAAGGATATTATTGTTTGTGCAAATGCTACTGCAACAATAGTTCCACATCAAATTGGTAAATTGAAAGATGGGATGAGACTAATAAGTAATTCTGGGTCGGCATCGATGGGATATGACCTACCAGCCGCTATTGGTGCAGCGATAGCAGCACCAGAGGAAACAGTTGTATGCTTGGCTGGAGATGGTAGTATTATGATGAACTTGCAGGAGTTGGCCACGATTGCGCATCATGGTATGCGTATTCTTATATTTGTTTTGTGTAATGATGGTTATTTGTCGATAAAACAGACACAGAGAAACTTTTTTGGCAGAGAAAATGGAGCTTCAAGTAAATCCGGACTTAGTTATCCAGACTTTAAGTTGATTGGCGATGCATTTGGGATTAAATCTGGAAAGCTAAATAAAGAATGTTGGAAAGGTCAGCTAAAAGATTTAATTAATCAGAGAGGCCCTATAATATGCGAGGTTCCATTAGATTTAATTCAAGAGTTTGAGCCAAGATTGAAGTCAAGAGTTGAAAATGGAAAGATAACAACCCCAGAACTGGACGATATGTTTCCTTTGTTAGAAAAAAGTGTTTTGAATAATGTTAGAGAGTCGGCTAAAAGTATATAAAAGGAGTTTTAAATGTTATCTTTTAAAGATTTTTATGAAATGTGTAGTGATGGGAATTTAGAAGAAGTTTTGCCATTGGAGAAAGTAAAGCCAGTGTGGATATTTGGTGCGGGGAATTTTGCACAGGATGTTTGTAGTGCGATTACAAAAGAAGGTTTTAATTTTCAAGGGTTTATAGTTTCAGATCCAGAGCAGAGCAAAATATTGGAATTCCCTGTAGTAGGATTAAATAACTTTCCCGTAGAAGAGCGAGATGTACAATTAGTGTTCGGTGTATTTAATAGAAATACTCCATTTGACGACCTTAAGGGGATTATTCAGCAGCAAGGTTTTAATAATATTTTTATGCCTTGGCATATTTATCCACAGTTTGAATCGCATTTAGGATGGCGATACTGGTTAAGTGGTAAGAATGCTATTACGAATGAGTTAGACCAAATTGAACAAGTTTATGAGCTCTTGGATGATGACACAAGTAAGCAATGTTTGTTAAATATTTGCTTATTCAGACTTGGCATGAACGATAATTATGCCTCATTTATACATGATGAGGATCAATATTTTAACAATATTACGCTTGAGGCGGCTTCTGATAAGCCGCTCAGTTATGTAGATATGGGGGCATACAATGGCGATACTGTGATCGAATTGTCGAAAAAAGCTAATTTAGCTAGCGCTTATTTGTTTGAGCCTGATTCTGGTAATTTTAATGATTTGGTGAAAGCCGTTAGTAAATTGAATATTAAATCTACATGCATTCCTTTAGGGATTGCGGATAACTATAAAATTCTCTCTTTTTCTTCTGATGGAGGTGAAGGATCGTTGATTTCTGAAGAGGGAAATTTGCACATTGCAGTGGCACCATTAGATGACATATTGATTAATCAGAGTATAGATTTTATAAAAATGGACATCGAAGGTGCAGAGCTTTTAGCTTTAGCAGGGGCAAAGAAAAGTATTGAAAAAAATAGGCCAATATTAGCAATATCTTATTATCACAAACCTGATGACATTTGGAAAATTCCTTTATGGTTGAGCGAGCACTGCGATAATTATAAATTCTATCTGCGACAGCACCACTATAATAGTTTTGATTCTGTCTTGTATGCCGTTCCAGTGTACTGATGTCGACGTTATTAATAATTGGCGGTACTGGTTTCTTTGGTAGGTCAATCTTAGATGCTTATAGTAGGGGGTTATTAAGTGCATGGAGCATTGAAAAAATCATTGTTATATCTAGAAACGCTAATAAATTAACAAGCACAAATCCAGAGTTAATTAACGACAATGTAGAACTGTTAGACGTTGACATAACTAGTGTGGATACCCTACCATTTGCGGATTATGTCATTCACGCAGCCGCCTCTAGTGATGCTTCAAGATACACCAGTCAAAGCGACATAGAGAAGAAAAATATAATCCAAGGCACACTTAATTATTGTCGACTTGCTCCTAAATTTCATACAGATAGTAAAATTGTTTTTTGTAGCTCCGGTGCAGTTTATGGTTACCAGCCAAAAGACGTTCAGTATCTTACAGAAGATATGGCTTTTGGCGACATTGAGAGTCTTGATGAGGTAAAAAAATCTTATGCTTATGCTAAGAGAGATGCAGAGTTTGCTATACAAGAATTAGGCCAAGCAGGGCTAAATGTAAGCATAGCCAGGTGTTTTTCTTTTGTTGGTAAGTATTTGCCTAAAGATAAGCATTTTGCAATAGGGAATTTTATAGCCGACGGCATTGCAGGAAGGAATATTGAAGTAAAAGCCTCTAAAAAAGTGTACAGAAGCTATATGTATGCAGATGATCTAGTACTCTGGCTAATGACAATAGCTGATAATTCCAATCCACAGTGCCCTGTTTATAATGTCGCTTCAGATAAGGAAGTTGAAATTAAAGAATTAGCCGATATTGTTGCGAATATTTTCAATGTCCGCATTAAAAGTTCGGAAAATAGCGCTAAGCATGTAGATCGCTATATACCATCTACCCAAAAAGCTAAAAAAACCTTGAGTTTAAAAGAGAGTTACAACTTAAGGCGGGCTATTTTATTGAGCGTATAAGGAAAATAATTCTACACACAAGTCCTAATATTTTTAATGTAAAGAATGGTGAAATTATATAGATATGTATAAACCTCGATATTTAGATAATATTATTATATTTACAGCTGCATTTTGTAGCTTGATATATATTGTAGTAAGCGTTGAAGTAAACGGATACCTTCCTGCACCAATATTTTATGATAAGGCCGATACATTTATGGACTTCTTTCATGTTCAATATTGGGCTTATGATAAAGGTAGGTATACAGAATGGCAGTCTATCTACACTCCTTTTTCATTTTGGCTTATAAGCTTTTTTCCTTATTCTGACAACGGGTATGAGGCTTTCATTTTACGTGAAGAAGGTGTCTTTTACTTAATAATATTGTATGTTATTACAATAATGCTGATCTTGTATTTTCAGTCAAAAGCTATCATGTATAGCAACAATATTCACTTAATAATGCTATTATCCACACCTTTTTTGGTTACTCTGGACAGGGGAAATTTGTTGTTTATCACCCTGTTATTTTTATTAATTAGCTCATTAAACTATAAAAAACTTTGGATTTTTAGCATCTTCATGGCGATGGCGATTTCTCTAAAAATTTACTTGATAGCTTTGTTATTTATCCCTCTATTGAATTTACATTTTTCCCGAATAATATTAACATTATTGTTAGCATTATTCATTAATTTGATTTCTGCAAATATCTTAGGCGAAAGTAATTGGTGGATGTTTATAAGCAATATCTTTGAATTTTCATCTGATCCTAGACATTATGAATGGAGTTATTTTACATATTCTTATCAAAACATTTTATTAGCCTTTACAGAATTAAATCCAAAATATAAGGATATTGGAGCTTGGTCCAATATTTTAACGATTTTAACAACATTTATATTTTTTCTATTCGTGTCTACAAAATATTTACTGTCATCATTATCCTTTAGAGATGAAGAGCGTAATACGTTGTTTCTACTCTTGGCAATGTTGATTATGATTGTAGTTAAAAACTCTGGCGGCTATGTATTTATTTTACTATTTCCTTTTTTATCTTCTATCATTTTTAACCGTATTTCTTTGTATATATTATTATTATTATTACTGCCAATTGAAATTCCATTTATGACATTAGATACTATAACTATGGAGTCATTTATATCAGGTCAACAAGTTGAAATTAGTAGGGATGTAACTTCAGGAATGATTATAAGGCCTCTGTTATTTTTGATATTGTATTATATGATTTCAATTAATTTTTTATACAAGAAGAGAGTGCATGCTTAAAGATAAAACCCTTGCATTGAACAATCATTTTATACGCTTTATTTTGGTTGGCATTCTTAATACAATTGTAGGTTATGGTTTATTTGCCTTATTCATTTACCTTGGGCTGCATTACTCATTGGCAGTTCTTTTATCAACTATATTAGGCGTACTGTTTAATTACAAAAGTATTGGTAGTCTTGTTTTTTCCTCAAAGGCAAAAAGACTCCATCGTTTTGTTGCCGTTTATTTATTTATATATTGCCTGAATGTTTCCGGTTTATGGATGATATTAACCTATACTGGAATAGAAAATATTTATTTGTCTGGTGCTGTTTTACTTGCTCCGATGGCTGTAGTTTCTTTTGTCTTGAACAAGAAGTTTGTTTTTATTTAGGAGGTAGGTTTGAAAAAAATTAGTATAGTGACAGGTTGTTATAATGAAAGTGAGAATGTCAATGAGCTTATTAGGCGTGTTAAATTGGCAATGGAGCCGTATTTGGCCAAGTATGATTATGAGTATATTTTCATTGACAACGCTTCGGAAGACAATACAGTGGAGTTGTTAAAGATTCAAGCAGATCAAGATCAAAGGATTAAGATCATAGTTAATTCGAGAAACTTTGGCCATATTCGGTCCCCTTCGTACGGGGTTTTTCAAGCTGATGGAGATGCGGTTATTTATATTGTTGCAGACTTGCAAGATCCTCCAGAAATGATAGGCGAGTTTATTGATAAATGGGAAGAGGGGAATGATATAGTTATTGCCGTAAAGCAAGATACAGAGGAAAGCAATCTAATGAGTGTAGTTAGAGGTCTATATTATAAGATTTTGCATAAATTATCAGAGGTTACTACATTTAAAGATTTTTCAGGATACGGATTATTCGATAAAAAGGTTATATTTGCATTGCGACAGATGAAAGATTCGTATCCTTTTTTTAGAGGGATGCTGGCCGAGGCGGGATATCAAGTTTATAAGATACCTTACAATCAGCCTAATAGGGTTAGAGGCTTGACCAAAAATAATTTCTATAGTTTGTATGATATAGGAGTCCTTGGAATTATTAGTACTTCAAAAATTCCACTTCGTTTAATGATTTTTATCGGTTTATTCTGTTCAGTATTAAGCTTCCTTGCGGGGTTGTCCTACTTCATCCTTAAGTTAGTATACTGGAGTGAAATGACTTTGGGTATTGCACCACTTGTGATAGGCGTATTTTTTATACTATCTATATTATTGTTCTTTTTAGGTGTGATAGGGGAGTATGTAGGTGCGATTTATACCCAGGTGCTAAATAGACCTTTGGTTTTTGTAAAAGAAAGAGTGAATTTCGATAAGTAATCATTATATTTTACTGAATTTAATGGGAGTTGGGTGAAATTTCAAATTGTAATCTTATCAAGAGATAGGCCTGAATACCTTAAGCAGGCTATTGATTCAGTGTTGAATCAAAATAAAGGCCTAGTAGATTTTGAGCTTGTTGTTTCTGATAACTCAGAAAAGAAAGAGGTAGGAAAGATGATAAGTGAAAATTATCAAAGCACCGATTTCAGGCTTTTGGTACGAAATCCAACACTTTCTTCAAGAGAGCATTTTAAAATAGTTATTTCTGAGTTAAGTAGCGAATATGCAGTCTTATTTCATGATGATGACGTAATGCATCCTGATTATGTTAAAAATATGTCTTTATTCCTAGTTAACATTAATCAAGCGGTTTCAGCTGTTGGTTGTAATGCATTTATATTTAAGAAAAATATTTTAAAATGCGCGCAACAAATGCATGACTTTGAATCTGTAAAGTTGTTTAATAGTCAAAGTGATTTTTTGTCGCAATATCTTTTTGGAATGGGGGGGAAGGCACCTTTTCCAAGCTATATATATAACACAAAATTTTTAAAGAAAATATCTATTACTTCGCTCCCTTGTGGGAAGTATGGAGATGTTACGCTTCTAAGTTCGTTATTAGACTATGCCCCTATCTTTTGGCTACCAGATTCCTTAATGTACTTGAGGCTGCATGCTTCAAACGATAATAATATTTACAGCGTGCCAAATAGAATTTGTCTATTAAATTATATGGCGAGAAGTGGATTGGAAAGAAGTAGTGATTTAATGACTTTATTTAGGTGTGACTTTTGGTATAAATGGTTTATAGGGCAAAACATAAAAAAAGTTTTCTTATGGAAAAATAAAATTGTATTTAAGTTTCTATTTTTTAAGGCTTTTTTTTTCATGGGTAAAATGATTTTTTGGAAGGCACTTGTCGCTAGAATAAAGAAAGATTTCTTGTGAGAATAAATTATATGCCAATCAATTGTTGATCGCCTATGTTAGCTGATATATCACGTATTGCAA
>Ga0257123_1002472_pt1 | contig 9864 bp, 7 predicted proteins | sample SI106_135metaG_FD_190185 | JGI IMG/M metagenome (GOLD analysis project Ga0257123, IMG submission 190185) | Marine microbial communities from Saanich Inlet, British Columbia, Canada - SI106_135 | ecosystem: Environmental > Aquatic > Marine > Inlet | place: Canada: British Columbia | collected...
GAAAAATGCTTAATGGCCAATGCAACACTCAACCCTGAGTTTTGCATGCCAACCTCAATACTGAGGGTACGGCATGTACGATCATCATACCCCAGAGACTTTGGAAGCCAGAAACCGATTAAGAGGCCGCACAGGTTATGCAGCATCACAGCACAGACAATAATAAATCCGACCTCCCTCAATTTTGTTTGATTAAGTCCGATGATGATAGCGATAATCACTACAATGGCAATGGTAGAAACAAACGGGAAAACAGGACCAATCTTTTTTATTCTAACACCCAAAAAGGTATTGAGAGTTGTCCCGGCGAGTACGGGTATAAGAACCATCTGCAATATACTGAATAGCATTTTTAAGAACGGAACATGTACAATCTGATGCAAGTAGAGCAAAGAAAGGGCCGGCATTGCAAATACCGCGATAAGCGTGGATGCCATCGTTAATGTAATTGACAATGCAACATTACCCTTGGCAAGATAGCAGATTACATTAGAAGCAGTCCCCCCCGCACTGCTTCCCACAAGCACCATGCCTGCAATGAACTCAGGAGAGAGACCAAACGACCTTGATATCAAGAATGCTGACAAAGGCATCACAAAATATTGGAGCAGTACACCGATTAGAATTATTTTAGGAGACTTGACCGTCTCCTTGAAATCTGACCATTTTAGAGTCATCCCCATGCAGAACATTACAACAGATAACAGAGGAATAATTGCCGGTCTCAACCCCGCGAACAGGCTGGGAAAGATGAGTGCAGTTGTGGATAAGAGAATTGCCCACAAAGGAAAGAGTCTTGTTAATAGATGAATCATATCTTAGCGTCCATATATTTATTTAAATGTACTGCCAGAACTTTCTTCCTGTCTTGCTGCCGTTTGATTAAGGAAGTGCCTGAGAGGCATGAGTATAGCCAATGGAACAAGGCTCCGCAACTTGATAAAGCTTAAAATACGATGACCACCGGTTATCTCCAAGGTATATATAAGCGTCTGTTATCAAAATAAATACTAATATTTATTTTTGTTCTTGATAAAGCCATTTAACAGTTTATACTTCATTTAAAGAAGAAGTAAGTCGGTCTCTGCAGTAAGACAAGATTACACTACACCGCCGCCAAATGCTTAAAGCCTGATTTTCATTATCAGAAGAATAATTCCTGACGATATATTACAGGCCAGCCAGCTTACGATGTGCAGGAATATGTAAATTAGTTAAAACTTCAGCAGTCAAACTTTGTAACTTGGACGAATCATATACATCGCCTGATTACAAACGAGTAAGACAATAATACAAGTCCACGAAGCCTTCTTTCTGTTTTTACCACCTTCAGGATTACTCTTGAAATGAGAAGCCGTAGTCTCCCGGTCATGAAAACTCTGTATTGCATTTTATATAGAGAAGATAACCCATGAGACTCAGATCTGCATTGATATTAGTCATTAAAGGACTCGCGGTCTCTGCAAGGATGATCACTGATAATTCCTTAATGTGGTAGAAATATGCACTGAATCATAATTCACCTGTTATACAAACATCACTCTGAATACCAGAGAGTGAAGATGCGCGTATACAGGAATTTATATACTTTAGATTAACAACAATCACAAACACTGTAACAGGAGACGTAACAAGAAGATGAAGACTATAATGATTATAGAGAACAATGAAACTTACCACAACATCTACAAAGCAATGCTGAAAGGCAATAATTATAGATTTATCCATACATATGATGGCTATGAGGCTATGGAGAAAATGGATGAAACAACTCCGGACCTGATAATCCTGGACATGCTTATGGACATGATCACCGGAGACACATTTTTCATGTATCTGAGGAATATCCCTGAATACGCAAACATTCCGGTTATCATTATCAGTTCAGCACCTGAGAGACTATACCGTCATCTCAGAATAACCGACCCTAATCTCGCTTTTATCGAAAAGAGATCACTAGACGAAGAGAAACTGATTGGAGAGATAGATAAAAAGATCTCTTTTCAAGAGAATACCAGACGCATTGTATCCAGATTACCTGAGGCTCAAGCTCCAGATACAAAGAGCACATCCGTGGCCAGAGAATTCAATAATTGAAAATGCACAACTCAATACATGTCCTTATGAGTCGTGCTCGATTTGCCCAGGTAGTATAAATAGGGATTTTTCAATTTAGTGATTGTCTGTCACTACTTATTGTACCGGAGCTAAAAATTGTTCGAATATGGTGCTATTTTTCTGAATTGACCAGCTAAACATATCTGCTATTAATGATACCTGTTCGGGTTTGAGCTGTATCAGTTTAAGCCAGTTTTCACCGATGGTTTTGTAATTAGGAAAACCTTTTAAAGGTTGTTTCCCCTCTATACCCTTGTGGATTGTACTTTGGATCTCAGGGCTCAATTGATTAATCCAATCCTGTACGGGAGCATTATAAACCCATAGTACTTCAACCTCGTATTCAGGGATACCAAACCAGTTGTTTGGCTTGGTAGTATAACATTCCTTCGCTATAGCAAGCCCACCTTTGGAATACGTATCCCAGAGTTTATTGGCAAGAGAAGAATAGCCATCGGAGACAAAAACCTGATTATTGGGAAATTTAGCATCGTCTAGTCCAAAGAGTGGAGCAATATCAGAGTCAATTGTGATATTTTCCCCATCCTTTTTTAAGGCTGTTCCTGAATTTACAAAGACTATAATTTTTTTAACCTCTCTTTGCAATAAGGCCATAATGCCAAAGTTTTCCAGGTTACCGCCATCTGAAAAGTATTGGTTTTTAGAAACAGTTTGAGACTTTTCAGAATCTGTTATCGCCCAGTAATTTTCTCTGGGCAAAAGACCTTTAATATCTGTTTTGGACTCATCGTAACCATAAGCGGCACTGCTTATACCGCTGGCATGCCAGATGGTAAATGTTCTGTACTGTGCCGGCATTTCTATCCAGTCCCCGGGAGCCGCATCAGGGCCACTGCTTCCAAAGGCGAATGTATCGAGAAGGCCACCCCCTGTATTCAAATATTGGTTTTTGAACCAATGATGTCTCACTTTTAAGGTGAGAGCAAATGGATTTCCAATATAGAGAGGAGTGAACTGAATCAGGACCCTTTTCACTTTATCTAAATCTTCCAACTCAACAGGCCACAGCAAGGTACCATTAACAATGAGGTAAGGTCTCCCCTCCTTTGGAATGTCAAAGTTTGAAGAGTTCCAGTCGGGTTGCAGTGATTTGTTCTCGTTCAGAATTTCAGTAACAGTCGAACTATCCAGGCTGAAGAAGTTGTTTTCATCCAGACCAAAAGGTTTAAAGAAAGTATCTCTGACGGCATTGATCCATGCCATATCTTCAGGGCCTTCAATGAGATATTCTGCAATCGTTTTCTCAAAGTCAGCCGTAGCCGGGTATGCCAGGTTTGATTTCTTAAGACTTGAGCTCCAATCCGACAGTTTCCAGGTTTTCCTCTCTTTCTGACTTGGGTCGACACCAAGTAATTCCCTGTCATCAGAGGCTCCGGATTTGTAGTAAGTATATACGGCGGATGCCCATGAACCACCAGAAACACATGAGATGTACCGAGCATTCTGTAAGATTCCAAGTTGTTCCAATCCTCTCATTTGACCCATTGAGGCAGAAAGAGAACGTGTACCGCCACCGGAGAAACAGATACCACAATTTGAAGTGGATGCAAGAAATGCAGGGGTTTGTTCGGGAAAGTTATAATTTTTACCTGAACTGGCAACTACATTAGATTTAATCTTTCCTGTTATAATTTTCGGCCCATGTTTTTCTAAAGTAGTACAATTTTGGATAATTACTAATGCAAAAAATGCGATTAAAATTTGCCATCTGTTTCTCATAATAATTTCCTCCATGAAAAAATTACGGACTAAAGAAAGCAGGAAAGATTCCTGCTCCAAGTTATCATATTACTACTAATCAGTCTAAAAACAATGCTTTCAAATCTTTTATGGATTTGTTAACTCTTCAAACATAACATCAGACAAGAAGGTGTTCCGCTACAGTAAACGTATTTCGTGCTGCTACTGTTTCCTCTGAATTCCCATACTATCCGGGCACATGAGCAGATGCCATACAGACAGTTTATAGTATTTCAATAATCTGTTTCTGGGCCCATCTTTTTGAAACAGCGTTATCAGGTTTCCTAAAATGTTCAGCAGAAGGTTTATAAATATCTTACACGGCTTCAGAACACGAAGTACAAGGTAAGATACCGGGGTTCTGTTTTTTCTGAAAAACTTGTACAGGGATATGTAATATTCAATCTGTGATCTCCAGGGATTCTTTTTTTTACTGTGGCCCGAAAGGTGAAAGACTTCAGCATCCGGCACATGATATACCTTCCACCCTTTTTTGTACATCCTGAAACACCAATCAGTCTCTTCCATAAAGAAAAAGTAATCTTCATCGAAGATACCTACATCATCCATCGCCTCTTTCCTTATCATCATACATGCACCTATCACAGAATTCACTTCAATCGGATTCTGAAAATCTCTATTCTTACTTGGATATTTACCCGGAAAGAAGAGGCGGAGAATACTTTTGTTAAATATTTCTGTTTCTATTGACGGAAAATTGTCTATTGAATTTTGCCTGGAACCGTCGTCGTTTAAAAGTTGAACGCCCGCTATGCCGGCACGGGGAGTGGTGGTCATAAAGGCAAGCAGTCTCTTTACCGCATTCTCCTTCAGGACGGCATCCGAGTTGAGGAGCACAGCGAATCTTCCCTGCATTATTCTGATGGCCTGATTATTCGCATGTCCAAATCCGGTATTTGTCTCGTTTTCTATGAGCTTTACGTCAGGGAATCCATTTTTTACCGCCGCCTGACTGCCGTCTGTTGAATTATTATCAACAACATAAATCTCTGCGTCAATATCCTTGACAGTCTTATAGATTGAGTTCAGGCAATCCATAAGGATATCACGGGTATTCCAGTTTACGATTATGAAGGATATATCTACCAATCTTCTGTCACATCTCCTTGGAATGATACGTAGAGTATCTTTTCTCTCTTGCTAAGATTTATTACTTCCCTCAGTATATTCTTCTTCTCATTAGCGATACCGCATAGATCAAGGTATTCATTTAAGCATCTTAGTCTATCCGATAACGTAAACAGTCTCGGTGTGGATAGATTTATCTGTATCAAGTTTTTCACTCTTTTCCTGACAGTTATCTCTTCTCTAAATGAAACCTTATCAAAATCCAGGAATGTAAAGTTAAACCTTTTTTCATTCTCTTTCACCATGATATTACATGTCTTCAGGTCATGATGGAAGATGTTATGGTTGTGCATCTCTCCCAAAGTCTTTGCAAAGTGGCTTATTAATGCCTTTTTCTTTTTAATATCTTTTCTATTATCGAAATTCTTCAATATGTATCTGTCCATTTCCAGACTATCTTTAACCTCTTCCATTATTAAATAACTATCGGTAGGTATTCCCAAAATCCTCTTTTCTATCAAAGCCAGCGGTAAAGGAGTGTTGAAACCGTATACTCTCAAACCATTACCGGCAATCCACGCCTTCCTTCCTGCAGAACCAAGGAAGAGGTTTTTAAGAAGGCGTCCGAAACATCCGACCCTATATTGCTTCACTACAACATTTTGGACTGTTTTATCTTTAAAAGTGTGACGTGTTAATGCCGTTTTAGAGTCGCGTTTAATGATTACGGCACTGTCATTATAGTCCAATGCACTATTATGCTTTTCCATCAGTTGCTGCAAACTGTCAGTATCATAACCCTTCCTGAAAAACATCTTCATGCCTGCAAACTTTTTCCTTGAAAAGACACTGCTCTCCTTCAGACATCTTTTCAGCCTGCTTCGATAATGGATGTTCCTTATTACTGAGGATTGTTCATCTATCTGCCTGACGAGTTCTTTTTCGTTTGTGATGTTGCCAAGCGCGTTACTTCCATATGATCTGATAAAATCCAGTTTATCGGACTTTGTCATTATTGATGACAACGAGTTAAAAATCTGTGCAAGATTAAACATCCTCTTGCTGACGGATATACTCTTAAATATTTTCACTCTGTGGAGATCCATTAAGTACAGATCATAGCCAGCAACATTCTGTTCTTTCTTGAATTTTATCAATATATTACCAGCGTGAAGATCGTAGTGACAAAATCCCTTTTCATGAATATCCCTTATAAGCAGTGCCAGTTTGTCCAGTAGTATCTTTTTCTCAGACTCCTTTCCTACTGACAGGCTACCTTCATAATTGGCCAGGCAGAATTCCATGAGATCTTCACTGTTTGTAACAGTTTCTGTGACCAAGAGAAGATGTGACTTTCTCTCCGATAATGCAAGCGGCAGAGCGGTATTGATATCCTTGCTTAACAATGCGTTCCCCACCTCCCACTCAGTTCTGGCTTTGGTTGGCACAAACAGGTGTTTTACGTAATCTCGACAACCGCCTCTCTTGAAATATTTAATGTATATTCCATTTTCACTTTTATCTGACCCTGGCATTGAGATTACAGACCGTACCCTGTTCTCCTTCACTAATGTATAGTGCTTACCATTTAAGTCAGAAAGGAAATCATCAGGACTAAACCTGTCAGGAATTTTTTCGTACCCTTCCCTTACAGTCCATTCCACTCCATTATTTATAGTTTTTGTTGACATAGTGTATTGTTGCTACCTATAAATACCCATGAGACCTAAACGCAAAATAAGGATAGCTTTAAGAAATGTCTAAATCAAGAAAAAACAGCAGGTTATCAATAATCAGAGAAATACTTGACAAGTCAGGTAGCTATCACGACATAATCAAACAACTTAACCTTTCTCTGTCATTCCCGCAATCCGTTGAGCGGGAATCTGGAATTATTATTGCATAGACAACTAGATTCCCATTTTCATGGGAATGACATATGACAACATTGAAATTCCTTATTAAATTATTAACCACCCCATAGCCCCTCCTTCACAAGGAGGGGATTAAAGAGACATCTTCCTCTGCTTTTTTGAAAATTCACTTGAAAATTGCTCTGAAGTAATATAAATCATAGTGTCCGTATATTTAACTATTATATTCTTTAGAATAAAGTATGAGCATCGGAACATTTGTATCGTCATCTTTGGAGTTAATGAATGAAGGTAAATATGATGTGGCATTGTCTTTGGCTTGTTCAGCAGTAGATGCGACTTCTGCTAAATGTTTTCCTAACGAAAAGTCTAATAATGCTCGCTATAAGTCCTTCTTAATAAAAAATATGAGAATAGTAACTACATATGGAATGCCGGGAGTAAGTGCTGGAGGTATAAGAATAAAATGTATAAATATACCAGACTTAAAGACTAATGCTGATCACATGGCTGGACTCGAAGACATACTTTACCATGTGATTCGCTGTGGCCTGATACATCAATGTGAAATTGAAAATCGAATCGAATTTACTGAAAGAACAATGCTAGGTGATTTTGATGGTAAATTCCGCATCCCGTTCTCAATTATCTTCGGTCTTATTATGGCTGTTATTCTTTCAAAGGAAAATTCATCTGAGAGAATGCCAAACATCAAAGAATTTAATATTAGTGGAGACAATATAGATCTAAATTCATTTTGGGGTAAAGGTGAAATTAATGCATAAAAGTGTAACAAGCAGGCCAAGATCGACGCACAAAAAGCGCGCGTCTTACACGTGACGTTACATTATTTAAAACAAGGAAGAAGACATACCTAAGAATACATTCATTGCGAGGTAGTTATTGTATTCTAAGACAAAAACAAAATGGTAAAACTAACGATACGTCAAATCGAGGAATCTGATCTGGACAAAGTGGACAACGTATTCAAGAGTGAGTTCGGACGTACTCATGCCGACGATCTTCACGATCAATCGTTGTCTAATCTTTCCTTTTTTGTTGCTTGGATGAACGGTAATCCAGTCGGGCATGCATTAGCCAGATGGTTGGGACCGAGAGAAGAGACAGTAAGTAGTAATTATCCGAATTGTCCTGAAATCTACCGTTTGAGGGTGTTGAAAGAATTTCGGTCACAGGGAATCGCTACAGAGATCATCAGGAAGTGTGAGAACGAGGCGCTTAAGAGACACTGTCTACTCATTGGTCTTGGCACACATTCAAATCTTGCCTCAAGAGATAATTTATACATTCGTTCAGGCTATGAACCATCAACAATAGATAACTACATAGATACGTATAAAACCAAGTTGGAAAACGGGACTGTAGTCACAATTCGTAAGGAAGCACAGTTTCTGATAAAGAGGATAGGAGATTAAAATCCCCAGTTACCGACTATCTCTCACTGAAAGCACTATGAGAAGTGACAAACTATCTATTTTACAAACCAGAGTTAGATTGAGGAATGGACAAAGAAGAAAAACTTTGTAAGGTATGAAATAAAGATAAAACAATTTTCTGTTCTTGCTACGATAACACACTTAATATCTTCTTTGTACTTTCTAATACGTCTTTTTCTGCTTTTCCTTCTGCGTGTATTATCTTTATTTTACCTTTTCCATAAGGATGCCACTTCCTGGAAAATTTCTCTGTAGGGTAACCGTTAAAAACAACCAGTTCGGGTATTTCCAAAGCAGCTGCAACGTGCTGGCCCATTGAATCGTATCCTACGTAAAACTGACTTTGAGATATCAGAGCCGCAAATTGGCCTATGCCACCCTTGTAAGTAATCAAATCAGGTTTAAGCTCTTCTATAAATGCTAAATTTCCATTAACCCTCATTACGGCCTTACCGCGTGCCTTCAGTCGATCAATTAACCTCTCAGATCGCTCTATTTCATCTTCTCCAAATCCCTCATCCAGTATAACCTTAGCCCCTTGTGTTATTAAATGTAAAACTACTTCGAATTCAAATTCGTCGCTTATCCTCTTATCATCATTTCCTCCCACACCAAAATTGACAGTGACAGCAAATTCTTTATTGTTAAACAACTTCTGATAAAACCCTTTTGCGGCTTCATTATATCTGGCAGGAACACTTAATGCGGGATAGGTAAAATCTTCTATCGTTCTTTCAAATACCTTGTTTAACCATTCATTAACATCTTCTCCTAACTTCCTCATCTCTTCATCAGCATGTGCTAAAGGCTCGAAAAGATAATAACCGGTATCTTCTCTTACTAATGGTAATAAGCCCAATTGTGTGATCCTGGAATTTGAGTCGATTATTGCATATTCACCAAGCTCAATATCTTTTGTTTCACTGTTTATGCTTTCCAGCGCATGCAGCCAGCTTTCCAGACGTGAAATCAAGCCGCCCCTTCTCTGGTAATCCATGGGTATAATTTTTATATTTTCTTCACCACCGAATAATTCGTAGTTTTTGCTGTTTGCCAGGAAACAAATCCTGGCATTTGGAAATAACTTTTTTGATCTCTCAATTATTATGCTGGTTACAGCGACATCTGCCCCAATGGTAACACGAGAGAGGACAAATACCTTCTTAACATTGTTCCTATGAGCAGGCCCTACTTTGTCAGGAAGAATCAGATCCCTCACCCTGTCCAGTAAATCCTGTTGCGTGAACAAGCCGAATGCTTCCAGTGTTTTGTCTATATGGACTGCCTCTGGTAAATCTCTTATCAGCTGTATGACATAACTGAATATTTCATAATAAACATCCCTATCGGCAGCATCAAAAGAGTCGTTTAACGGTTCAATAATATCCTTAAAAGTTGCATCAATTCCTGATTTGGCCACTGACTCATCTATGTGTGTTGCGAGATCGAACAGTTCCTTGACTCTTTGTTTATCAATCCCTATTCCCAGGCAATGTTCTTCCATTATTTTCTTTGCAATTACTTTTGCCCTCTTAGTCATGTCTGCCTCACTATTACTTGAAATG
>Ga0257123_1002492_pt1 | contig 9814 bp, 9 predicted proteins | sample SI106_135metaG_FD_190185 | JGI IMG/M metagenome (GOLD analysis project Ga0257123, IMG submission 190185) | Marine microbial communities from Saanich Inlet, British Columbia, Canada - SI106_135 | ecosystem: Environmental > Aquatic > Marine > Inlet | place: Canada: British Columbia | collected...
GTCTCGAACCCCCTGACCTTCCTTTGGATCTTTGAAGGGCGAGGCGACCTCGTCGAGGGTTGGAGTGAAGAATTCAAGCCTGTCTTTGTAAAGGACCACAACGTATCCGAAAGGATCCAGTGCCAGACCCACGGGAGAGTCCTTCAGTTTTTTGGATCCCATAAAGCGTGAAGCGGAAGAAAATCTCTTGATTTCAGGTACTTTCGTGTCCAGAACGATTAACTCATCGCGGTGATTGAAGACAAAATCCACAGGACTTTGGAAGCGATCCCTCGATTTCCCATAGCCCCCGAGTGTGTAGAGTTTTTGTCCAAAAGAATTGAACAGAACAATTCTTTCCTTTTGAGAATCCAAAACAGCAATTTCATGGCGCGAATTCATTTCAATCACGGTGGGTTCATCAAACTCATCAACAGGAATGATTTCCCGAACAAATCGTCCCTGCAGATCTAGCTCCACAATCCTGTTGTTTCTCATATCCGAGACGAAGAAGGTTAGATTGGGACCGGACACAAGATCCCTGGCACCATCGAATTGCCCCTCTTCGATGGAAGAAAAGTCCTCTTTAAAAGAGTTGGAAGTATCCCAGTTAAAACTTCCATATTCGCGTAGAAATCTAAGCTCCCTGGAAAACTTCAGAATTCGATCGTCGGAGGAATCAATTGCGTAGATATGATCAAAGGCGTCAGCGGAGATGGAGATGGGTGAACGCATCTGACCCGGACCGGAGCCAAAAGAACCGGCCTTACGCTGTTGCTTGTAAGTGTAGTGAATCTCGGTAACTTCTACCTTTTGCGGAATTCTACCTTCCTGGCCTGTTGGGATAGGAAGTCTCAGGGTCACCGTTGAAGCGGGAAACAGGTCTATGGATTGACTCAGATCACGGTCTTTGGAGATAAATCGAACTTGTACTTTTCCCCAGCTGGGCAAATCGTGTCTAATTTCAAGAAATTGAGGTGAATGGCTTGGAACCACCTTAATTTCTAGAGCCTGAGAGAAGAATATCAGGCTAAGAAAAAGAAGGAGGGGGAGCATCAGGTTTCTGATTTGGAGCCTGGTTCAATGATGGACGGATTGAAGGTCATCTCTCGGATGAGATTGAGCTCCGATCCCTTCAATTTAAAGGGCTTACCCTGGAATAGTAAGAGGACTCGATCCTGGGAAACATTCTCAAGAATGGAATTCACCAGTGAAAACAGATTCTGTACCGAGCGCAGATCAGAGCCCTTAAGAAGATCCGCATAACCTGCCTGAAGGTCGATGATGATTCGATCACCCTCAACGAAAAAGGTACGCACCGGTCGAGCGTAAACCCCCTCTACTTTCTTAGTTAGACCAGTAGCTTCCACCAGGTTATTGAGAAGTTCCAGCGGGGGGAGGTCCGGATTGATGCTTAATGGGGACCTCTGTAGGTAGGGTAGTCTGATCGAAGGTACAAAGACTGTCCAGCGGGTTCTTTTGGTCTCCTTTCGTGGCATGCTACTGCCTTTGATTTGCGGGGACTCCAAAGGATTCGACGTCCCGGTTCGTGCAGGGAAAGGGTCCTGGGATTGAGCCTTTATAGATGCCTTTGAAGGGACTTCAGGACTCTGAGAATTCTGGTACCAAAAATAGGTTCCCGTTGTGGTGAGCAGCAAATATACCCCGATAACTATGCGCAGCATCCGACTTCCTGAATTCTTAGTATCGTCTCGTTTAAATCGGATGGGAACGTTCATGGCTTAAGATATTCAGGGATAGGATCCAATCCATCAGAAGTGGTTGGATGGGCAGGAGCCTGCGGTCTATCCCAGGGTGCTTGTAAAAAATATAAGTTTTCTAAATTATTACTTCCCCTGACTCCCTTTGCTCTGGATGTTTGCAGGGGGCTTTGTGTAGAAGATGCCGGCTGGGAGGGAAGGGAGGATCCTGTCAGGTTAGAGAGCAGAGAAGCAGTAGTCACTGTTGATACTCCCGTAGTTCTGATGCTCGAACCTGATCTTGAAATGGAGGCAAAAGTAGTTAAACCCTGCTGGGAGGAAGTGGATTCAATTTGTGAAACCAGAGATTCTATGGAATCCAGTACAGACAAATGTTCAGTTGGGGTCATTGGCGGACTCAAGCCGATGGAATTCTCAATCATGTTTACAAGTTGAGAGGAACTGTCTTGCGGCTGCGGATCTTGGTGCGTGATCTCACTCTGTTCACTATCTCCATCACCTGGGTTGGTCCGCAGGGAGTTTTCTATAGAGGGTTCAGGGAGAGGTGGCTCGGAGCCTTCTACTGGCCGGGACTGATTTCTTTCAGGTGGATTTAAGTGGATCCCATCCTGGGAGAAGAATGCGGATAGAAGTCCTGGTTGAGTCTCTTCCACTGCGATAGGTTCGGGAACATCTTCAACACGGGGGGTGCTGAGTTTCGGGCTCGATCTGGATGAAAAAAGACTTTGAAGAGGATTCTGCAATCCCCAGGAGGAAGCGTCAGTCTCTTCTTCAAATGCCGACAGCGGGTCTTCTATATTTCCCTTTCTTTGAAAATTTTCCAGCAAATTCCTTTCTTCATCCCTCTCTTGAAGATCGCGGGAAGTGTAGAAAGGATTCGACTCCTCCTGAAAAAACCAGTTTCCCTCCGCCTGGGGTTTGGATTTAGATTTGGAAGGTTGGGCCGCTATCTCTTGGGGCTTTGTAATCTGGATATGATCGGGGAAAATCTCGGTGAAGAATGTGGCCAATTTCGTGGAAAACTTCTCCAAATCCAAGTCTGTGGGAACACGAACCACAATGTAAGGAGAGCTTAAATAGGTTGTCTCCGCATAAGGGATATGGCCGAGGTGGACCGTTTCCTTCTCACCAAGAATCTCAATCAAGCGCTTCAGAATCTTCCGGGCGAACTGGACTTTTTCTGTGTCCAAGAGAGAGGAACTCTGATCTGGGGCTGTCAAAATGATGGGAAGCCCGGGTTCCGAAGACCGATAAAATAAGCTCAGAACAACGCCTGTACGGTTGCTCAGGCTCAGAAACTCTTCGGAATTCTTTGGTTTGAACTTATGAAATTGAAGCCTCTCATGGGGCTCAAAACGACTCTGAAGCAAGGAGAGTAGGGAAAAAATCGGGGAATCGTCCTCCACGAAATTGAGTATGGCGGTTCGCCCTTCGAACTGAATGAGAATGAATAGGACAAAAGCAACAGAAATACGCATTTTTTTGAAAAAACTAAACCCGTTGTGAATTCTATCATTCTTCCACTATTTATGCGGGATCAGGTTTCGGATCGAATCGAATTTGAGAGTTTCTCCAGCGCATACGAAGCGGCTTCCTTGACCAAACGACTGGAGTGGGAGAGAAGAGGTCGGATTCTGGATCGACTGGATCTGGCTCCAAGTGTTACCAGTGCGTAAATTGCTTCGATGACCAGGGCCGGGTCTTTGCTCCTTAAATGAGGTTCAATCAGGAGTACAACTTCCCTGATCTCAAAGTGAGCAGTAATTTCCAGTCCGCCAAGTACAACCCAGCGAGAAGAATCTCTCAGAATCCTTTGCAGTCGCTCAATGGATGGAGCAACAGGATGAAAGGTGAATGATTTAAGGGCATAGTATCGGTCCATTTCAGGAGTTAGCTCCGTGAGAATAAGGGCCCATAGGGCGTCGCGGATTTGTTCGCCGGTCGGATTCTTAGGTAAAGGTTCATAGGCAGGTTTCAAATTCTTAAGGCTATGGTCGAGGAGCCTTGGATGTACGAGGGTATCTAAGGATTCCTGCTGCTCTGGCTCTTTGTATTTTTCAACCCTTGAGGAGGGTTGAGGGATTTCAGCGCAAGACTTTGCCTCACTTAACTCCTGGTCCAGGGTTTGAATCTGGTCCATGAGAATCTGGAGTGCCCTGGGATTCTTGATATGTGAGAGCTGTTCAGATGCATAGAGAGAAATCTCATCATCGGGGTGCTGAAGGCATTGCTCAAGGAATTCAAGATCATTCTCATGAGCCCTTTTGGCGGCGGTCTCAATGGAGTGACGGCTGGGGGAACTCCATGCCGGCAGAGGCCTGGGAGAGGGGATTTGCTGTTTGTTTTTTGGGTTGGAACGACTGCGGTAGTAGGTCAGTAGGACCGCCACGAAGACTAAGAAGTGGATAATATCCCTGGAGCCAAGTTCCACGAGGCTCATTATATATGTGGTGAGCCGAGGTGCGAAATTTTTGGGAGCTCTGGCTGGCTGCAAAGCCCACTGCTTCGTTTATCCTCCTTGAACGTGACGATGCCACGCTCTTCGTCGTCTGCTCGAGCAGAGGACTTTTCGCTCACCCAGAGCTACCCAAAAACTTCGCACCTCGACTCACGGATCTTAAGAGTTTGTCATTCCGCGACTTGATCGCGGAATCCATCCATTCCTTCTATAACCAGTCCACAACAGTACTTCCTATGCAATAATAGACTCTCTATGGCTCCATCTCCCGAAATCCTCATCATTGCTGGTCCAAACGGCGCGGGCAAAACGACATTCGCCAGAGAGTTCTTGCCCAATGAAGCCAAGTGTCTAATATTTGTAAATGCGGATCTCATTGCTTCCGGCCTGAGTCCATTTGACCCTTCGGTATCCGCAGTTCGAGCAGGGAGGCTTATGCTTCAGGAGATTCACCGCCTTGTTTCCCGAGGGGAAAGTTTTTCCTTCGAAACAACCTTGAGTGGCTTGAATTACACAAGACACATCCCGAGGTGGCAAGAACTTGGTTATTTCGTACGACTCTACTTTCTAAGCCTGAGCAGTGTGGATATAGCTATCACCAGAGTTTCTGAAAGGGTTCGAAAGGGCGGCCACAACATTCCAGCCGATGTGATAGAGCGCCGATTTAAGTCTGGACAAAAGAACTTTAACTCATCTTATAAGGGCTTGGTTAACGAATGGATTCTCTTTGAGAATAACGGCTCAGTTCCGGCTATACTAGAAAGAGGGGGTAAGCATGGTTAATCAAATCTCAGACCCATCAGCTGAAAAACCGAAACGAGATGCCGAAAGTGCTTTAGCTGCCCTCAAAAGAGCGGCCATTAGAGCCAGAAGAGAAGCAAAGGGCACCAGTGGATACGTGGTTATTTTCGAGAATGGCAGAGTGATCAAAGAACCCGTGGAATAGTTCAAATCCAGTCAATCAGATCTCAATGCCATTTAAACAAGAAAAAGGTGTCAGACCACTTACCGTCCACTGATCTCTTGAGTATTCTTGTTCTAGCATTTCCACCGGCTCAATTGCTAGACGCGCTAGATTCAGGTTCTAGGAAGAAAAGGGAAGAAAAGAAGAAAAGGAAAGAAAAGGGGACACACTAGTTTTTGCTCTCGAAGAAAAGGGGACACACTAGTTTTTGCTCTCGATGCCGTAAGCGAAGGCCAAAAAACTATGAGTTGATGACTCGCCCAAGGTATGAAATGAAAGAGATCCCTCACCGGAGTAGATACCGTGCAAAAATCGCTTAAACTAGCGCCATTCGGGACAGACTAGTAATCTTCGGCTAGGGTGGTATTACTTGTCTAAGCCTTCTTGGTGGAAGGAGGAGGAGTAAATGAAATACCTTGGTTGGAATAATCCCTTCTTACCGAGAAATTCTTGCGCTGGTACGGCTCTCTTTTCTTTGTTGCCGCGGCTTCTTGGGATTCAGTCTTGCGAGTGGCAGTTTTCTGGGTTTCGACTTTGTCCGTCTTTGTTTCAGCATTATCAGTCTTTACTTCAGTCTTTGCGGCTTGGGTTTCCCTGCTTTTGATCGTATCAAGGATACTGAAGCCGGAAAAGGACCTTCGAGCAGGAGTGCTTTCCTTGCCTGTGGCAGTCTTATCTGTTTGCGTTTCTGCTTTGGGTGTTTGGGCCTTTTGGGTCTCAGGAGGCTTTGTAAATGAGATTCCGGGCTGGGAATAATCCCTTCTTACCGAGAAATTCTTGCGCTGGTACGGCTCTCTTTTCTTTGTTGCCGCGGCTTCTTGGGATTCAGTCTTGGGAGTGGCAGTTTTCTGGGTTTCGATTTTGTCCGTCTTTGTTTCAGCATTATCAGTCTTTGCGGCTTGGGTTTCCCTGCTTTTGATCGTATCAAGGACACTGAAGCCGGAAAAGGACCTTCGAGCAGGAGTGCTTTCCTTGCCTGTGGCAGTCTTATCTGTTTGCGTTTCTGCTTTGGGAGTTTGGGCCTTTTGGGTCTCAGGAGGCTTTGTAAATGAGATTCCGGGCTGGGAATAATCCCTTCTTACCGAGAAAGTCTTACGTTGGTATGGCTCTCTTTTCTTTGTTGCCGCGGCTTCCTGGGATTCTGTGTTGGGAGCATCGGTTTTCTTCGCTTCTGTTTTCGGTGCTTCGGCCTTGGGAGCATCAACTTTCTTGGTTTCGGCTTTTGTAGTCTCTGCCTTGTCGGTCTTGGCCTTGGCGTTTGCCTCCGCTGCTTGCTTGGCCTTGAGATTGTCACTGACACTGTATCCGGTAAAAGCCCTCCTGGCCTGGGTGATCTTTCCCCCGTAGTGGCCGCTGTCACCACCTGAAGTTGCCTTAGCCCTGGTGGTCTTTCCGTCGGTTTTGGGGGTTTCGGCCTTTTGGTTTTCGGTTGGTTTGCCAGGAATGACAGCCCCCTTTTCCACCGTTTTTACGGCAGCGGGCATTTTGGACATCAGTGAGGCTAAGTTCCCAACGCTCATACTCATGATGCACCTCCAGTGTGCAACTGAACTAGCAAAGCCGGTGCTTTACCTTAAGTCTAAGAGTTGCCACGCATGGGGGATAGCGATTCTCAAAAAGCAGGTTTCCAGGCAGGCAGTGAAATGGCAAATTACCATGTCACCTATTAAATATGAGGAAATTGCTGAATTTCGTCAATTGGGGTTTCAACAAAAAATGGAGGGAAAAAGAGGGGCCACACTAGTTTTTGCTAGTTTTTGGCTTCCTGGTAGAGCGGAATCTTTTCTGATGTTGGCCTGGAAAACGGAAGCTGAGATCTCATGGGGGAGATGTGCGATAATTCATTCTGATAAGTTATCTAATCTTTTTTTCTGGGAGTATCACAAATGACCCAAAAACCTGAGACCCCGGAAGAGTATATTGAGCAATTGCCGGAAGATAGGATAGCGGCCGTCACCAGACTTAGAAAAACGGTACTGGATAATCTTCCGAATGGTTTTGTTGAGACTATGAGCTACGGAACCATTGGATATGTAGTTCCTCACTCAATATACCCAGATGGGTATCATTGTGACCCAAAACAGCCTTTGCCGTTTATGGGTATTGGCTCAACTAAGGGACATATCGCATTTCATCATATGGGAATTTATGCAGATCAAGAGCTCTTGGACTGGTTTGTGTCCCAATATCCAAACCACAGTAAAGCCAAACTGAATATGGGAAAGAGCTGTATTCGATTTAAGAATCCAGAAAAGATCCCCTTTGAATTGATTGCTGAATTGGTAAGAAAGCTCAGTCCTGGTGATTGGATTGAGATTTATGAATCAGCCGTTAAACGAAGTTGATTTCACAATTTATTAACTATATTGGCCTGTCCCCTTCTTCATTCTTAACTGGGGCTGCGAAGAATTTTCTCCATCAACTTACCTTTTGCCAATTCATCAATCAATTTGTCCAGATAACGAATTTCTCTCATCAGATCTTCTTCGACATTTTCAACTCTGACACCACAAACAACACCTTTGATTAGACTACGACAAGGATTAAGTTCGGGAGCATTTGAAAAGAAGGTCTCAAAATCCACTTCACTATTCAATTGAGACTCGAATCCCTTTTGGTCATAACCGGTGAGCCAACAGATTATTTCATCCACTTCACTTTTGGTTCGACCCTTCTTTTCAGCCTTAGTAATATAGTGAGGATATACACTTGAGAAACTGGTTGAATAGATTCTATGTTTTGCCATATTTCTTTCCTCAAAAGCTTTAGTGGCTTAGCCCCTTAGCAATATTATTACTTTTTAAAAGTGAAAATTGAACCAACGGTCCCAGTAGCCTGTCCCCTTCTTCTTGTCAGAATGACTAAGATTTTCAACTGCGGACCATCGGCTACGGAATCTTGATGACGTTAAGTTGATTGGTAACATTTAAAAAGAATAAGGGGACACACCACTGCTTGAGGATTCTCAACAAATCCTACCCCTCATTTCGTCATTGGCGCAAATGAGCTATGACCGGAAGGAAAAAAGAGGGGACACACTAGTTTTTGGGGGTTGTCTTTTCAGTTGATTTTTCTTTCTGGAGTTTGTCTCAGAAGCGCTTTCTAGCGACTAGCTGGTGGGTGTTTTCATGATTTTTTATGACTGTATTGCTGGGAATATGGCTTAGCTTGTCAAGTTGTCCATTGAACTATGATTGGGCAGACTTAATCGGTTTTGAACTTTGGTTCAGAACCGCTGGCTTGATTTTTGAATTTGGGGGTTAGTAGCCCTGGTGAACCAGGCGTCTTGTAGAGTAGAGCAGGTCGCCAGATAAGCATTTCCTGGCTCTAATAAACTTCCTGCTCAGGTTTCTTTGGATTGACTCGATAAATGCCTGGGTCCCGAAGGCTAATCCTTCTGATAGATTTGCTACTCGGTAGCGAAGTCTGGTTGAAAGATTCAACCTGCCCTGCAACTCCTCTATTTCAGCCAGTTCTTTCAGTGGAATTGAAGCTGATCCTGGTTTCTCCAGGGAGCCCGAAGAGTAGACAAATAATCTATACCAATCCCAGCATGACTCACCCTTTTCCTTGAGCATCGGAATCGGAACCAGAAACTTCTGGGCTCGATTTGGATTTCTTGCAATTAAGCCCAGGGAGCACCAGCGGTAGTCCTCTGGTCTTTCAACAATACCTGCCCTAATCGGGTTGAGATCAATATAGGAGGCACAAATCAGTTGGGATTCATCTTTCGATACCAGGATACTCTTGAACCGACTGGCCCAGAAATGACCGATTCGTTTATGGGTCTTGTTGTACCAGCGACTGAAAGTCTGTTGTAACTCCTGCATGAAGCGCGAAACAGAACCAAGTCTTGCTCTTAGCCTCTCCATTCCATAATCAGCATCAGGTATTTCTGTACCATCGAAGTCAGTGGAACTCATGGGCGGCATTGCATCAGGCCCATAGATGAGTTTGTAACGCTCTAATAGATCATCGTCACTTGCTCTATTCGCTGCTTCGTCCAAACCGGTGACAAGTAAGTGAACATGGTTATTTAAAATGCAGAAACTATGAACCTGGACAAAAAACGCCTGAGAAAGACTCTCAAGTATGGATAGGTACTGCTCTTTTTCCTGATCTCTTAGCAGAAACTGCTTCCCGACAACTCGCGAGATAATGTGGTAGCTACCATGTTCAATTGAAACATAAATTCGTGATGCACGTGCCATCTTTGCCTCCAAAGTTCTGAAAGCGGATGGTAGCTTCTAAAATCCAAAGTGGGCACCCCAAGTAAAACTTATAACAAGTGATAACTAAAACTTATACCCATTACCGGCCTGTCCCCTTTCTATTAACGGTAACAATAGATGGAATCTTAAGACTTCGTCATTGTGAACTTGAACCACCCCAGGTTTTCCCGAGAGCCAATTGATTGAGTACCCTTTACCGGACTGTCCCTTTTCTAACCCCAGGTTTTCCCGAGAGCCAATTGATTGAGTACCCTTTACCGGACTGTCCCTTTTCTATCTCTTGTTCCCCACTCCAACTTTTGCGAGAAGAGGGGACAGGCTAAAAGTGCCGGCCAGAGGTGGTCCTGGTTTCCTTACAGATTTCCCTCAAGTTAAGTTATGTGTCTTTGGCTCCGGTTTCTTAAAGTTACCTGTCCCACCGATGGGACAGGTAAAAATTCAAGCCGCTAATTTGACGACA
>Ga0257123_1002493_pt1 | contig 9812 bp, 9 predicted proteins | sample SI106_135metaG_FD_190185 | JGI IMG/M metagenome (GOLD analysis project Ga0257123, IMG submission 190185) | Marine microbial communities from Saanich Inlet, British Columbia, Canada - SI106_135 | ecosystem: Environmental > Aquatic > Marine > Inlet | place: Canada: British Columbia | collected...
GCCGCGCTGCCGGCGCCTGGTTCTGTGATACAGATCGCAGGTTTGTCACCGCTTAGAACATGTTCCGCCGCTAATTTCTTTTGCTCATCAGAACCGAATTTCATCACTGCTCCAACCGCACCCATATTGGCTTCTACGACTATTCTTGCAGACACTCCACAGGCTTTGGCGATTTCCTCAATCACTAATACCACATCCAAATACGACATTCCGGGACCACCGTATTCTTCCGGTACTGTCATCCCCATGAATCCCTGTTTGGTCAAAAGTTCCACATTTTCCCATGGATACTGTTCCGTGCGATCTATTTCCGCTGCGCGTGGAGCAATTTCTTTTTTGGCAAACTCACGTGCGGTGGCCTGAAGTTGTTTTTGTGTTGCTGTTAGTTCAAACATTTTTCTGCTGTTTAGTTGATTATTTTAAGAATATTAGTTTGGTTAACTTATGATGAAGCGTTAAAAAGTTATAAAAACGTGTCATTGCTTACAAAGCGAAAAGTCTATTTTATGTTAATCACTGATATTATTAAGATCTCTCTCTTCGTTCGAGATGACAAATAATTAGTTTAGGAGTTTTTACGAAGCCATCAACTACAAATACAGGATACTGGCAACTACGTTTTAATCTTGAAGTTCTCTCGTGCCGTGGCTCTGCTGTCGTATGCTTCACATCCTGAAGTTCTCTCGTGCCGTGGCTCTGCTGTCGTATGCTTCACATCCTGAAGTTCTCTCGTGCCGTGGCTCTGCTGTCGTATGCTTCACATCCTGAAGTTCTCTCGTGTGGTGGCTCTGCTGTCGTACGCTTCACATCCTGAAGTTCTCTCGTGTGGTGGCTCTGCTGTCGTACGCTTCACATCCTAAAATTCTCTCGTGCCGTGGCTCTGCTGTCGTATGCTTCACATCCTGAAGTTCTCTCGTGCCGTGGCTCTGCCGCGGTACGTTTAAACTGTTACACTTCACCTCTCAAATACATTTTTCTGCTTGTTTCCGGAAATTTTTCAATGGCGTAACGCAGCATCGTGCGCGGCATTATCTTATAATGTTCCTGCAAAAATTCTTCTTCAAATTCGATTTCTCTTTTGCCAACCTCCCTCAACATCCAGCCAACCGCTTTGTGAATCAAGTCTTCTTTGTCATTGAGTAAAATTTTCGCAAGTTTCAACGTATCATCAAATTCATTTTGCCTGATAAAATAAAAAGTGGAGATGATGGAGATTCTGCGTTCCCACAGGTTTTTGGATTGTACTAAATCATAGAGTGGAGCTTTGTCTTTTTCGTACAAATGCGCACCTACAATATTACTTGCGGAAATATCAACAATGTCCCAGTTATTGATGAATTCTGTATTCTCCAAGTACAAATCATAAACTTGTTTTTGCACGCTTTCATCAGCGCTTTTGAAAAGCTGAACCAGCATCAAAACTGCGAGCAATCGTTCTTCATGAAATTTTGAATGAAGTAATTTACGTACTTCCGCAATTGAAATTCCACCATATTTTTTAACCAGTCTTCTCAGCAGCGGTACACGGATTCCCAAAAATATGTCACCTTCACCGTACTCACCTTTTCCGGTTTTGAAAAATCTTTGTGAATGTTCCGCTATCTGCTCATTTGCCAATTGCAGCAAATCATTGTGAATGATTTTCTGATTCATTTTTTAAAATATTAAAAATGATGGCTTCATAAAAACTACTGGATAAATTATTTGTCATCTCGTACGAAGAGAGAGATCTTTACTCCACAAACAGCTAAACAGGTCTGTCGCCTGCAGCAGTTGCGCGGTGAAAAAGACGCGGTTTGGATCCATAGTCGTAGACGGCATAGTGCATTGCACAACGGTTGTCCCACATCAAGACGTCTCCTTTGCGCCAGCGATGGCGGTAGATATTTTCCTGTCGTGTGGCTCGTTTTGTTAACCAATCAATCATCAATCTACTTTCTTCTACTGTCCATCCCTCAAAACTTTCAGTAAAATATGGATTTACGTAAAGTGCTTTGCGGCCGGTTTCCGGATGAGTACGTACCACGGGATGACTCACTAAATCTGGAATAGCAGAAATAGGCTTAGCGTTATTGTCGTCTGCGTTGTTACGCATAACCAGTGCTTCTGCCGAATGCAATGCCCGCAATCCTACCAGTGTTTTTTGCAGCCCCGGAGACAACTCCTCAAAGACTTTATACATATTGCAAAACAGGGTATCACCCAAACCTTCGCCCGGAACTTCGAGGGCATGCAGGACAGAACCAAGCGGTGGACATTCTGCAAATGAAATATCAGAATGCCAAAAGTCATTACGCGGCGCAGGTGTATCGGCGCGGTTTTCCAATACTAGAATTTCCGGTTGAGCCTGAGCACCTTCACGGCTGCCGAGAGGATGTGCTTCAACCGGTCCAAAGAAATTTGTGAAATCAACATGCTGAGCAGGAGTTAAATTTTGTTTGCGGAAGAGCAGTACGATATTATCATGAAATGCCTCCTTGATCGCATTCATGGTTGCTGATTCCAAATCCTCTGAAAGATCTACTCCGTGCACCTCTGCCCCCAATGCACCGCAGAGAGGATTTAGTTCCAATTTCATTAATTTACCTTAAATTTAGTTTTTAAAAATAATAGTCAGGAATGGCTGCAAATTTAAATTTTCAAACAACACCCTTCTGTGCCAGCTCCCTGCATTCCTCCTCATCCATTCCGAGCATTTCTGCTAAAATTTCATTCGTGTGCTGACCCAAAGTAGGAGGAGCGTGACGGTAACTTACTGGAGTTGCAGACATTTTTACCGGACTGCCGATTAAACTAACATCCCCTTTTCCTGAAAGCGGATGGGGTAATGAAATTTCCATTTCACGATGTTGAATTTGCGGATCATCAAAAACGTCTTTGATTGTGTTGACAGGTCCGCATGGAACCTGCAACTTTTCCAGTCCTTCCAACCAGAATTGAGTCGAATTCCGCTGAGTCAATTCAGTGAGCATTGGCGCTAATATATTACGATTTTTTACTCGATCAGTGTTTGTTTTAAATCGTGGATCTTCAGGCAAATCCGGAGCGCCTGCAAATTCACAAAACTTCCGGAACTGGATTTCATTACCAACCGCTAACACAAAAAAACTATCACTTGTTTGGAACACTTGATATGGAACAATGTTCGGATGAGCATTACCGAGGCGGTGCTGATTTTCTCTTGAAGTCAAATAATTCGATCCTGAATTTATTAACCATGCCGCCTGTGAATCGAGTAATGAAAGGTCGATGTGTTGTCCGTTTCCGCCAGCAGCTGAATTTCCGGACTGATCACGATGCCGGATAGCCGCAAGAATACTGACTGCCGCATACATTCCGCACATCACATCCGCAATTCCGACTCCAACTTTCATTGGTGAACCGTCAGGTTCTCCAGTAACACTCATGATTCCACCCATCGCCTGAATCATAAAATCGTAACCTAATCGGTGTGACTTGGGTCCGGTCTGTCCAAATCCGGAAATGGAACAATAAATCAAATCCGGAAATTCATCTTTCATTGAGGAATAATCCAAACCATATTTTTTCAGGCCACCAACTTTGTAATTCTCAATCAGCACGTCACATTTAGCAGCCAGTTTCCGGATAAGTTGCTGCCCTTCCTGCTTTGTGATATCCACCGTCAATGACCGCTTGTTACGGTTTGCACAAAGATAATACGCACTTTCGCTGGTGTCATTACCGTCTGAGTCTTTAACATAGGGAGGTCCCCATTTACGGGTATCATCACCTGCTCCGGGACGTTCAATCTTGATCACATCCGCACCCAAGTCTCCTAAAATTTGGGTACAGGTTGGACCAGCCAAAATCCGGCTCATGTCTAAAATCCGTAAACCTTTTAAAGGGCCTGTATTAGTTGTCATGGTTTGAGTCTGTTTATAGATTTAAGTTTTTCAAAAGAGTTTTTCAGGCAATTGTATTTTATTGAAAGAGGAACGTCGAGGATATCATCTGTTCGGAGTTTTTTTAAGCAAATGTTCCTTTACCATATGCGCCATTTAAGGTTTTACCTGTTTCAAATCGTTTCATGTCATACATGTCAATAGGAACACGCGGTTTATTACCAAGGATTTGTTGCGCTAAAGATTCTCCGACAGTGGGCGCCATTTTGAAACCATGACCGCTAAAACCAACCGCTACATGCACTCCATCAAGTCCAGGCACAGAACCGATGATGGGGTTCCAATCCGGAGGAATATCATACGGTCCTGTCCAACTCCGTACCAGTTTTGCCTCAGCAAAGGACGGCATCCGATTTGCCATGCGTTTACCGATTCGTTCAATATGCTCTGTTTCCACCTCGTCTGTCATCTCATCCAAGTTAACTACAGCGTCGCCTTGATCACCGGTTCCAACCAATACCACACCATTGGAATCAGGACGAAAGTAAATTTTTTCCGGAGTCAATAAATCTTTCACAATCGGCCAGTCCTCTTCATACGGTTTATCTATTTTCAAAGTCAATACTTTGTGCTTACTGATTTCATAAGGAAATTTAACTTCAATCATTTTTCCCAAAGCGTGAGTCCAAGGCCCCGCGGCCAAAATTATTACTGGTGTTTCAAAATCATATTGCGGCGTTTCTATAATTTTATTTGTGCCATTGATTTGAATCCCATTTACTGGAGTACCAGTAAAGAATTTTACTCCAAAATCCCGGGCACGTCGCCCGTAGGCTGCTGTCGCCAAATACGGGTCACAATAACCTGATCTTGATTCAAAGCCAATTACATCCACATCTTCGAATTGCAATAAAGGGTGAAGATCACTTGCTTCTGCAGGCGTCAGTGTTTGTGTTTCACTACCGTATTTGTTCTGAGTTGAGAATACACTCTCCATCAGTGGGCGATATTTTTCCGGTCCTAAAACAATTTGACCGGTTCTTGTAAATCTTGGATCACCACCAATTATCTCATCAAAGTTCTCAAAAATTTTTATACTTTCAACTGCGTGATGCACATTCGCTTCGATAGAATAATGACTACGGGAAATTGCACATGACTTTGATGTACCACCAGAGCAAATTTCACCCTTTTCCAAAACTACCACATTTCTAGCACCTTGATTGGCTAAATTGTACGCAATGCTGCATCCGATAATTCCACCGCCGATAATGACAAAATCTGCTGTCTTCTTTTGTTTCATTTTGTATTAGAGTCGTTGAAATATAATTTGAGAGGTTTAGAAGATTAAGGGAATCTAATCAGTCAGACAAAAGTCTGTCTGCATTTTCAAATTCAATCTTAATAAAAGTATTAAGTGATTTGAGGATATTGTAGCAAAATATTTACAATATTTGGCTTAAAAATTCTTTGGTACGTGGGTCTTCAGCTTTTTCGAAGAATGTTGCAGGCGGTCCATGTTCCACAATAACTCCACGATCTGTGAAATAAATATGATCAGCCAACTCGCGGGCAAATCCCATTTCGTGAGTTACCAAAATACAGGTCATTCCTTCTGCAGCAAGATCTTGAATCGTGACTAACACTTCTTTGACCGTTTCCGGGTCAAGAGCGGCTGTCACTTCATCAAAAAGCATTACATCCGGATTCATGGCGAGTGAACGTGCAATCGCGACACGCTGCTGCTGTCCTCCGGAAAGTTCACCAGGATAACTGTTTTTTTTATCATCAAGACGAACCTTGCTGACCAGGGCTTCTGCTTTGGCAAGTACTTCCTCTTTGGACTCTTTCAAAACCAGCATAGGAGCCATCATGATATTTTCAATTGCGGTCTTGTGTGGAAAGAGGTTGTACTGTTGAAATACCATGCCCACATTTTTACGTAATTCAAGTTTGTTCAGATCTGGATCATTGACTTCCAATCCATGAACTTTAATGGAACCTGAATTAATGTCGTTGAGAGCGTTTATGCAGCGAATCAGCGTTGATTTTCCGGAACCTGACGGCCCGATAATACAAATTACTTCACCCTTCATCACGTCAAAGCTGATACCTTTAAGCACTTCCAACTCTCCGAAAGATTTGTGTACATCTTTTACGGATACTATCGGTTGTTCCGGTGTCCAGTTGTTAGTTGTCATGTAAATCTCTTATAATTTAACAGAATATCGTTCTTCAAGTTTCAAAGTCCAACGTGCAATTGGATAACAATAGGCAAAGAAAATCACTAGTGCAAAGCCGAAAAAAGGAATTAATAACTCCGGATGATTGTCTTCAGCTTCCATCGCCTGTCGCGAAAGTGTAACTATTTCCTCAACACCAAGCAGCGAAACCAGCGGTGTAGCCATGGTCAAAATTGCATACCAGTTCATCCATGGAGGAATCATCCGTTTGAAGCATTGCGGTAAAATTATTTTCCAAATTGTCTGCGAACGACTGTATGCCAAAGATTCAGCAGCTTCCCATTGCCCTGTGGGAACGGACTGCACAGCTCCCCTGACTACCTCTGAGATATTGGCCATGATGGGCAGGGAAAGTCCGAAAACCGCTTTCATCCAGTCTGGAATCGGAATGATACTGTCGCCTATTTCGATTTCAAAAGGGAAGGTCAACATCACAATAAAGAGCAATACTAACCAGGGTGAATTACGAAAAAGCTGGGTGGTAAACCAGGATAATTTACGAACCGGTGGCAAAAGCGAAATCTGCCCCAAACCAAGCAGTACTCCTGATGCGGTACCAATCAGCATCGTAAAGAAACTGATCAGTAAATTCATCACGAATCCACTGCCGACAACAAAAGGTAGCCAGCGCCAAAGTGTGGAAAATGCATCCTCGAGTGTGTATTTTGACTGTGCCATTACCACCATTGGGTAGAGGCTAACTAACAAAAATAACGCAAACATTAACCATGGTGAAGATGAAGCCAGCCAGCGGCTGAAACGTAAATCTACGGGATCTCCAGATGAACTTGCCTGATATGGCAACAAGACCGCAAAATCTGTTTGCTGTGAATTTGTTGAAAGACCAGGAATGTTGGGTTGTACAAACATTTAAGCTCCGTAACCAGGTATACGAACACTGCGTTCCCAACTGTGTATTCCAAAAACTAAGATTGCTACCAAGGTGATATAAACCACAAACAGTAAGAGCATTGAAGCATTCATAGCCGTTGAATAATCATTATAAATACTCACCATCTGGTATAGCAGTTCCGGAACCGCGATCGCCATGGCCTGTGTCGTGGTTTTGACAAGATTTACCAAATTGTTGTTCAATGCAGGTAAACTGACACGGAAAGCCAGCGGTAAAACAATATAACGGTAGGTTTGAAAATGGCTGAATCCCAGTGATTCAGCCGCTTCTTTGGTGGATTCAGGTACAGCTTCTATTCCGGAGCGGAAAATTTCCACATTGAATGCCCCGGCAAAAAATGAAAGAGAAATAATGGCCCAACCAACGTTTGAAATGATCGGAATTTCCAGCCAGCCGTCCGGAGAATATGTTGGAGTGAACTGCCCCAACGCAAAGTAGAAAAATAATAATTGAATCAGAGGTGGTGTGTTACGGAAAAACTGAATGTACCCTTGAACCAGTAAACGTAATATTTTGTTTGGCTGGTTTTGCATCCATGCGCCGACAACTCCTATGACTACACTTAAAATTACACAAATCACTGCAAGCTCAAGAGTCATCCAAAAACCCTCGATGACACGATCTGCCTGTGAAGAATCATAGAAGAATATGAAATTCCATTTTGGATCGTTTTTGTAAAGTTCCAAAAAGAAAATGCTAATAAACTCAGGCATGCTTAAAAGTAATTTGGGGAATAGTGGTAGCGGCCGGAACTCGTTTGATTGAAGCCCAGCCGCGGAAAAGAAAGAGAAAAATGCAGACTGAACGCTTAATTATTAAAGACTAAACGTTGAAAAATTAAGTCCGCTTTTTAATTCATTTGCCTTCCAGCCAGTCTCTGTTACGAAACTTTTGGATCACAAGATAATTTGTCGCTTGGATACCGTGCTTTTTCTCAAGTTGAATCAAACGACCTGACTGATGCCAGTTGTAGGTCATACCAGTCATGAAATTACCAAAAACACAACTAAGCTCTTCCAAAGGAACAGCAAGTCCCCATGGGTTGTCGTCTTCGGAAGTTAAAGGCATTTCGAAATCATCCCAATTTCCGGAAGACAAATCCGACATAATGGAAGAATCGTCATAGACCCAGGCAACACACTTTTTATCTCGTAGTGCCTGTTTTGCTTCAGCGTTTCCTGTAAAAGCTGTGATTTTAGCTCCGTAACGTTCAGCGACTATTTTGTTATAGAATGCCCCTTGCTTACCGCAAACCGGCTTACCGCGCAGCTCTTCCCATGAAGTCAAGCCCAAGGCTTTCGGAGACATAATATTTGTTCCGGAAGTGTAATAGTTTGGTTGTGTGATGCCGACAATTTTACGGCGATCCACACGATCTGACATGGTTGCGATCATCAAGTCGATTTTACCTTGCTCGAGGAACTGCATGCGGTTGGAGGATTGTACAGGAACCATTTCCAGTTTTACCCCCATTGCAGCAGCAACATCTTTGGCCATGTCTATTTCCATTCCAACCAGACCACCGGAGGTATTGCGATAGCCCCATGGTTTGTAATCGGCCTTTACACCAATTACAATTTTCCCACGCTTCATTACTTTGTCCCATCTCTCATTCGTGCATTGACCAGCACTGGCAACACTGCCTAAAGCAAAAACCGATGCCACAACTGCCAGTAAAACACCTTTCCATGTTTTTCCTAACCATTTACTCATTTTGTCTCCTTATCATTTTAATAATTATTTGGTTTGCAAAATAGCAAACCGTCGACATTTACCGGGCGCAAACCACTTGCGTACGGTATCTTGTGAAGGGTACCGACCAGCGCCTTTGTTTGATATACAGGCTAATCATGGATATCCTGAAACTAACACGCTGAACTCCCCTCACACTTTAACCCCCACATACCTAAGCTGCGAAGAGAATGCGAACTGAAGTATTACTCCAGCCACAATCCGAGATATACTTATATGTTTTTTATTTTCATGTGTCAAGAAATAATTGCAATTTAGGGCATCTTTACAATATTATTCTCTAATTTGCAAAGTCGTATTTTATGATTGAGGAGGTTTATTCAGCAAACAGAACAGAGGCTTTTATGAATTTTAATTTTAAAGAGGAGAAAACCACAAAAGGTGTCAGATGTTTTTGCGATTCTTGCTCTAAAAATAAAAAATCCCACCAAAGATTGACAAAGCAAACTCGGGCGGGATTAATTAAATGGGCAAAACTTGCTTAAGATTAGTTTATTTTCTTAAGATCCGATTCTGCGGGCTGACCAATCTCAATCATGCGAGATTTTTTTTCTTCAGGAATGATCCTTTCAAGACTAATAGTCAGCATACCATTAATCAGATCTGCTCCTTTGATGATAACATCATCAGAAAGAGTAAAACTTCGTGTGAACGCACGCTTGGCAATTCCACGATGTAAATACTCCCCGTCTTCCTGATCCTGCTTTGAACGCACAGTCAGAATACCTTCTTTGAGTTCTGCTTCCAAATCTTCTTTTGAAAATCCGGCAACAGCCATTTCGATGGTATAAATGTTTTCTTCGTCTTTGCGGATATTATAAGGTGGATATCCGGTTGCGGATTCCGATCTTTCAACATCTCCAAAAAAACGGTCAAACATTGAATCAAAGCCTACGGTAATTCCGAGAGCTCTTTCAAAATCTGATGGGGTGATTGATGAGTAACGTGCTAAATGTAACATAGTACCTCCTTCTAAAAGCAAGGTGTTTACAAATTAACCTCCAATCCATAGCACTGAACTTGGAGGTGGTTTACAGGGGT
>Ga0257123_1002504_pt1 | contig 9778 bp, 8 predicted proteins | sample SI106_135metaG_FD_190185 | JGI IMG/M metagenome (GOLD analysis project Ga0257123, IMG submission 190185) | Marine microbial communities from Saanich Inlet, British Columbia, Canada - SI106_135 | ecosystem: Environmental > Aquatic > Marine > Inlet | place: Canada: British Columbia | collected...
AGCCGATGTATATACAGGCGTAGATGAAGATTCAGTTGGATTATCCATTACCGCAAATGCTATGGAAGGATCAGATACTATTGAGATAACTGGTCAAACTACTAAAACCAATGAAGATGTTGTATTCACAGTAACAGCACCAAATGGAAATCTAGTTAGTGTTGATCAAATATCTCCAGATGCAAGTGGTGACTTTGCTACAGACATTTCAGTTGGAGGACCTTTATGGTCACAAGACGGAGTATACACAGTTACTGCTCAACAAGGAAGTGGCAATAGTAATTTCATAGATTCAGTAGAAGTTGACATTGCAGATGGATTAGTAGTTCCAGAGTTTGGTACAATTGCAGCCATGATTCTAGCAGTAGCAATTATCTCAATAATTGCAATTTCTGCAAAATCAAGACTTAGCATCGTTCCAAGATACTAAAATTACAACTTTTTTTCATTTTTTATCATGTTCATTATACATAAATAGAGATATTCCGTTTTCCATTAACATGAATAGCACCACATCGTTAATGCTAGTAGCCCTAGTAGCAATAGTTGGTACCATGAGCATAGCTTCGGAAGCACATGCAGATCACCATGGCGGTAATCACGCAAGTATTCCAATGACAATCGAAGCAGATAAATCATCATATGATCATGATACTAAAATTATAGTTACAGGACATGTAGCAAACGTAATTCCAGGCGATGTACCAATCACAATGACTGTGACCAATCCATTAAATTCACTTGTTACAATTGATCAAATCAATGTATCACATGATGGAAGTTACACAACAAGTGTAAGTACAGCTGGTAATTTATGGAAATACGATGGTACATACACCATTAGAGTAAACTATGGCAGTTTAGACAATAAAGTCAAAGTTGAACTAACTGGTGGAGTTGCACAAGGACACACAGGTCATAGTGATGATGAAATGCATCATGATGACGTTGAGTGTGGTTCAAATGAAGTAGCAATACATGATGCATGTACATCATATGATATTTCAGGTGGACACGTAATCAGTGCAACAATAAACACAAATGATAATTCAGTTATCATCAACATCGATGCCGATGATGATGGTACATTGACAATCAGTCCTTCAACATCAACACAAGAAGGTATCTTTATGGTATTAGTTGATGGTGAGGAATCAGACGATGCAGAGATTAATGGTAACACAGTTACTGTTCCATTCTTCGCAGGAACTGAGCAAATTGAAATTATCGGTACCTTTGTAATTCCAGAGTTTGGCACAATTGCAGCCATGATTCTAGCAGTAGCAATTATCTCAATAATTGCAATTTCTGCAAAATCAAGACTTAGCATCGTTCCAAGATACTAAAATTACAACTTTTTTTCATTTTTTATTTTTCATAGTAAAAGAGATATACAAATTGATGTTTGAAAGAATGTGGATATTAGAATATTTTCTGTTTTAATGATTCTGGTAGTAACTTCTATGGGAACTGCTTTTGCAGATGGATCTTTAATTTCAGTACAAACAGATAATGGTAATTATGATGAGGGGGACACAATCGTCATTTCAGGAAAAATAAACACGCTGATAGGTGATACACAAGTTACCCTACAATTATTCCAAGGAGGAACTTTGATATCGATTGACCAAATTAAAGTAGCACAAGATGGAAATTATTCAACTACAATAAATGCTTGGGGTCCATTATGGCAAACCCAAGGGGAATACATAATCAAAGTTGTATATGGTGAAGATAATGTTGCTGAAACATTATTCAATTATACGCCAAAATCCGAGATACTTGAAATAACAGATGACATAGAAGTAACTGCAGGAGATAGCGGAACATTTGATATCCGGTATACCATTAGGGGAGGAACAATTGAGGCCATAGATGTGGAACCTGAGAATTTTGGATTATTAGTAAAAATTAATTCATTAGATGATGGAAAAATCATTCTAGAGTTACCTCGAGAATTCATAGACGCTGAAAAACAAAATGGTAAAGATGAAGAATTTATTATTCTCATAAATGATGTTCAAACAACATATGAAGAATCATCATCTTTTTCAGAATTTAGAACCTTAACAATTAATTTTGATCAAGGAGATTCAGAAATTCAAATTATTGGAACATATGTTATTCCAGAATTTGGGACCATAGTGATGATAATTTTAACAATCGGAATAATGGCATCAATTTTACTAACTAAAAATAAATTTCAAATTAAAATTTAATTTTTAGAACCAAAAGAATATTTTTCTTTAAATGGGGAAACTGCTCGGAGTTCTTCAACTACCTTTTTGAGAATATCTACAGTTTCATTAATTTCATTTTCAGTATTAAAAATTCCAACAGTTAGACGTAGAGAACCTGTTATTTGTTCAAGTGAAAATCCCATTGATTCCAAAACATGAGAAGCTTTTTGTGTATTAACTGAACATGCTGAACCAGTAGATGCTGCAATTCCATATTCATCTAGTTTGATTATGAGATCTTCGCCGTTAACTCCAAGAAAAGTAAAATGTACATTATTAGATAGACGAGATTCAGGATGACCATTAAATGTGGTTTCCGGAATTTTATTCAACACTTTTTCAACTAATAAAGTTTGAAGTTTTTTAATTGATGAAATATTTTCAATCAGATTATTTTGAGCAATTTCACATGCTTGACCAAATCCCACAATACTTGCAACATTTTCAGTACCTGATCTTAATCTAAATTCTTGTCCACCTCCTAAAATAATTGGATCTATTTTTATCCCATCTTTGATGTATAGTGCACCAATTCCCTTTGGTCCATGAAGTTTATGGGCTGAAATTGATAGTAAATCGATGCCTAATTCTTTTACATCCACAGAGAGTTTACCTACTGCTTGAATCGCATCTGTATGAAAAAGAACCTCATTTTCGTGACATATTTTTGCAATTTTTGCAATTGGTTGAATGGTGCCAACTTCATTATTTCCAAACATTACCGAAACAAGACTTGTTTTTTTAGATATGATGTTTTCTAAATCTGATGTATCAATCATTCCAAATTTATCTACTGGTAGATAATCAATGTGGAATCCTTTTGAATTCAGTTTTTTACATGGCTCTAAAATTGCATCATGTTCAATAGATGATGTAATAATTTGACTAGATGGGAATTGTGATGAAATTCCAACTAATGCAGTATTGTTAGATTCAGTTCCCCCAGAAGTAATTAAAATTTCAGCAGGATCTGCATTAATTAGAGATGCAATTTGTTTTCGTGCTTTATGAATTGCTTTCCGGGTTAATCTACCATATCGATGTATTGATGATGGATTTCCATATTGTTCTTTAAGAAAAGGTAACATTGAATTTAAGACATCATCATGAATTTGAGTTGATGCTGCATTATCCAGATAAATCAATTTGTGATCACATTAATTTTTCCAGGTTTATACCCATCTTTATCAATTTCAACAGAAGTGAATCCAATTATTTTTAATTTTTCATTTAGTTGGTTCATAATGTTATCATCAAATATGGAAATCATTTTTTTATCCACTTCGATTTTTGCTGAACCCTCAAAATCTCTAACTCTAACTTGTTTAAGATTAGTAAGTTGTTTAACAAGAGTCTCTCCAAATTCAATTCGAGTTAACTTTTCAGCAGTTACTCTTTGACCCCATGGAATTCTAGATGCCAGACAAGAATTGGAAGGTCTATCACATACCGATAGTCCCACAGATTTTGCAATTTCTCGAATTTGAGATTTTAAAAATTTAGTTTCTACAAGAGGACTTCGTATTCCATTTTCTCTGAGTGCCTGAATTCCAGGCCTATAATCACCTAAATCATCAAGATTGGTACCATCAACTATAATTTTCACATCATGTTTTTTAGCCAATTCAATTAGATGTTCACCTAATTCCATTCTACAATGAAAACATCGATTTGAATCGTTTTTTACAAATTCTTCATTTTCAAGTTCACTATAATCTAAAAGAATTTGTTCAATACCTATTTCAGAGCATACCTGTTTTGCTGAAAAAAGTTCTTCTTCAGATAAAGTTTTGTAATCTGCAGTAACTGCAATAGCAGAATTTCCTAATGCCTGAAAAGCAGCATATGCAACAACAGCACTATCAACTCCTCCTGACAATGCAATCATCACTTTAGTTTTATCTTCAAACCATTTTACTAAATTATTTAATTTATTCATCATAGATCCTCTATTTTTTCAATTTCTTTTCTCAAAAATGATTCAATATCTGCTATTGGTCTATCTAATGCATTTGACATATTTTTCAAATCATCAAATTCTATTTTAAAATGAGTTTTTCCCTTATGGGATGATTTTTTATAATTTACTTCAAAAGATTTACCATCAAACGTTAATGAGAAATTATGATTTGATCTAGGAACAATAAAACGATTAGAATTTGAAATTCTAATACCCAAAGTACCAGTTTCTAATACTAGAGTATCAATTATTGTATCAACTTTAACATCATCACAAATTACACAAACAAGATTTGTTGGTCTTCCTTTTTTTGTAATTCCTGGATAAATTGAAACATCTTTTGCACCTTGATCCATAATTTTTTCAATTAAATGTCCCAATATTTCACCTGAAACATCATCGATGTTTGTTTCAAGAATTTTTACCGAATCCATCTCAGAGTTATTTTCATCACCTTGAATAATTTTTAATACATTAGAAAAATTCTCAAAATCCTTTTGACCTGCCCCATAACCAATTGATGTTATATTCATTGACGGATAATATTCAACTGGATTATTTGTTAAATTTACTAAAATACATGCTCCTGTAGGTGTTGTTAATTCTTCTTTTGAATTGTTTCCTTGAATATTCAAATTAGAATTTTTAAAAATTTGAAGAACTGCACTTGCAGGATTTGACATAGTACCATGTGAAAAACTAACCGTACCACCTCCAACTGAAACAGGTAAACAAACAATTTTTTCTTCAAATAATCTCAAATCATCCAATGCAATAGTTGTGCCCACAATATCTACTAGAGTATCTATGCTAGACGCTTCATGAAAGTGAACTGAATCTTCAGAAATACCATGAATTTTAGATTCTGAAGAAATCAAAGTACTAATACATAATTCTGCAAATACTTTTGCTTTTGTTGTAAGATTTAACTCATTAACTGACTCTGATATAGCTTTTTTGATTTCAATACCTTTCCTTTTAGAAACATTCTCATCAATTTCTAAAATTAATTCAGTTGATTCAATTCCTTGTTTTTCAATTTTCTGAAAATCTATTTTTTTAATAGTGGAACCTGAAAGAAATTTTTGAGATTTTATAATTCCCTCAATAATCTTATTTTTATCTGCACCTAAATTCACTAAAGATGACAAAAGCATATCTCCAGATATCCCTGCAATTTGAGGATCAATGACAATAACCATGATTAAAAAATATCAAAAATGCTTATAAATTCGCCTAATATCCAATTAATTTCATTAGATTTATAATTTCAAAATTAATTGTAATTTTTATGATTACGATTATTGGTTCAGGTAAAGTGGGTGGAGATGCAGCATTATTCTCAGCACTAAAGAAATTAGATGATCAAATTTTGTTACTTGATGTTGCTAAAGGTTTACCACAAGGTGAAGCCATGGATATCAATCACATGTTATCTGAACAAGGCATAGATGTAGAAGTAAAAGGTTCAAACGATTATGCAGATATGAAAGGATCAAATGTCGTCGTAGTAGTAGCCGGTTCTGGAAGAAAACCAGGAATGACAAGAATGGATTTGTTGAAAATTAATGCTTCAATTGTAAAAAGTGTAGTAGAAAATGTAAAAAAATATGCAGATGATTCCATGATAATTCCAGTTACAAACCCATTAGACCCAATGGCATACATAACTCAGAAAGTATCTGGATTTGATAGAAGTAGAGTATTTGGTATGGGAGGTATGTTAGATTTATCACGGTTTAGACAATTTATTCATGAATCTACTGGTTATTCTAGAGATTCAATCCGGGGATTAGTAATTGGTGAACATGGAGAAAACATGCTTCCATTGACACGATTCTCTTCTGTATCAGGTGTTCCATTATCTACATTTTTACCAAAAGAGAAATTAGATGAGATTGTTCAAAATACAAAACAAGTTGCAGCTAAAGTAATTGAATTAAAAGGAGCTACAGTACATGCACCAGGAAATGCCATATCTGCAATTATTGAAACTGTTGTAAGAGATAGAAAACAAGTCATTCCAGTAGCAACTTATCTTGATGGTGAATATGGTCATTCAGATGTTACAATAGGGGTTCCTGCAGTTATTGGAAAGAACGGAATAGAAAAAATCATTGAATTAGATCTAAATGATGAAGAAAGACAAATGTTTGATAAAGGTGTTGCAAATGTTAAAAATGCCATTTCAGGTATTGAGATCTAAGCCTTTTAGTATTCATACAAAGTAAGAAGTCTATTGAAAATTAATGAAATTTTAGAATCAGTGAAATCTGGAAAAATTTCTACAAGTAGTGCCAAAAAACTTCTTACACTATATTCAATTGAAGAAGTAGAAAATTTTGCAAAAATTGACATCAATAGAAGTAAAAGAAGAGGGGTTCCAGAAGTAATTTTTGCAGAAACTAAAGAATTAGAAGATATTAAAAAAATCATTAAAAAAACTTTGGATAAAACAAATTCAGTGATTGTTTCAAGAATTAAAAAAGATGATTACAAAAAAATCCTGTTATTTGCAAAGAAATTAAAAGTAAAAATAGAAACAGGAAAAAACTCATCCTCCATATTGTTATTTAAAAAACCCATCAAGTTTCAAGGTGGAAAAATTGGAATCATGACTGCGGGAACTTCAGATATTGGAGTAGCCGAGGAAGCAAGGCTCATGTGTGAAGCCATGAATTGTAATTGTATCACAAGTTATGACGTTGGAGTTGCTGGAATTCAAAGAATATTTCCAATTTTGAAAAAAATGATTAAAGAAGATGTAGATTGCATAATAGTTGCAGCAGGAATGGAGGGAGCTTTGGCAACACTAGTTTCAACAATGGTGGATATTCCAATTATAGGAATTCCGACATCTGTAGGGTATGGATATGGTGGAAATGGTATTGCAGCTTTAGCATCCATGCTACAAAGTTGTTCACTGGGATTATCTGTAGTAAATATTGATAATGGTATTGCTGCAGGTGGAATTGCTGGAAATATTGCAAATAGAATAAACGAAAAAAAGATCTCTTGATTTGAAGTTTCAGATTAGATATATATTAACCCGAACGTGATTTTTTTCAGTTTGTGTGTATTATTTACTATTACATTTAATGTTAGATCTGGAGGCTTCTTAAATGGCAATTAAGAAAAATCAGGTGCTAGTACCTGATCATATTTATGTTCCAAAACATGAAATTATTCCAAAAGTAGAAGCTGAAGAAGTTTTAAAAAAATATAATTGTAAACCAACTGAATTACCATTAATTTTTGTAAATGATCCTGCTATCATGGGACTTGGTATCAAACCTGGAGATATGATAAAAATTACTCGAAAAAGTCCAACAGCTGGTGAAAGTCTTTACTATAGATATGTGGTGGAGATCTAGATTTGGTTCATCCTTCTAACAAGCGTTGGCCCGTAATTCAAGATATTTTAAAAAGGGAGGGTATTGCAAAACAACACCTAAACTCTTTTGATGAATTTTTAGAAAGAGGATTACAAAGTATTATCAAAGAAGTTGATAAAATTGATATTGAAAATGCTGAATATCCATATAAAATTCAATTAGGTAAAGTTAAACTTCAACAACCTAGAATGATGGAACTTGATGGTTCTATTACTCATATTACTCCAGCTGAAGCCAGATTGAGAAACGTTTCTTATGCTGCACCTGTTATGATGGAAGCCAGTGTTATAGAAGATGGAAAAATTTTGGAATCTCGATTTGTACACATCGGTGACGTACCAGTAATGGCAAAATCTAATGCATGTATTTTAAATAATTTCTCTAATTCAAAATTAATTGATTATGGTGAAGATCCAAATGACCCTGGTGGTTATTTTATCATTAATGGATCTGAAAGAGTAATTGTTGGTTTAGAAGATCTTTCTTACAATAAAATTATTGTTGATAGAGAAACTTTGGGTGGTAATATTGTTTTCAAAGCCAAAGTATATTCATCAATTGTTGGTTATCGTGCAAAATTAGAACTTGTAATGAAAAATGATGGATTAATTGTTGCTAGAATTCCTGGTTCTCCTGTTGATATTCCAGTTGTTACTTTGATGAGAGCACTTGGTTTAGAATCTGACAAAGAAATTGCAGCAGTGGTTTCCTTAGTTGATGAACTTCAAGATGAACTAGAAGGATCATTTGAAAAAGCAGGAGACGTTCCTACATCCAAAGATGCTGTTGTTTACATAAGTAAAAGAATTGCACCTGGAATGCTAGAAGAATTTCAAATTAAACGTGCTGAAACTTTACTTGATTGGGGTCTATTGCCTCATTTAGGTAAGCATCCTGAAAATAGAAAAGAAAAAGCACAATTTTTAGGTGAAGCAGCTTGTAAATTATTAGAATTAAAACTTGGTTGGATAACTCCTGATGATAAAGATCATTACGGAAACAAAGTAATCAAATTTGCAGGACAAATGCTTGCTGATTTGTTTAGAACTGCATTTAGAAATTTAGTTAGAGATATGAAATATCAATTAGAGCGTTCTGGTCAAAAACGTGGAATTAATGCAGTTGCTGCAGCTATTCGTCCCGGAATTATCACTGATAAATTAAACAATGCTATTGCCACTGGAAACTGGGGTCGCGGTCGTGTTGGAGTTACACAATTACTTGATAGAACCAATTATCTTTCAACAATTAGTCATCTTAGAAGAATTCAATCACCACTTAGTAGAACTCAACCAAACTTTGAAGCAAGAGATTTGCATGCAACACACTTTGGAAGAATCTGTCCTAGTGAAACACCTGAGGGCTCAAACTGTGGTTTGGTAAAAAATCTTGCATTGTCTGGAATTATTTCAGTAAATGTTCCTTCTGAAGAAATTGTTGAAAAACTTTATGATCTTGGAACTGTACATTTCTTTGATGCAAAAGATGATTTGAAAAAAGATGGAACTAGAATATTTGTTGATGGTCGTTTAATTGGATATTATAAAGATGGACTTGAATTAGCTGAATCTCTTAGAGATCTTAGAAGAAATTCAAAAATCCATCCTCATGTTGGAGTTTCATTTCATAAATCTGATGAAAATGAAGATGCAACAAGAAGATTATATGTAAATTGTAATGCTGGACGAGTTTTAAGACCATTAATAATTATCAAAGATAACAAACCCTTACTTACTCAAGATCTTTTAGATAAAATTTCAAAGAAATTACTTTCTTGGACTGATCTTTTGAGAATGAGTGTTTTAGAATTGATTGATGCTAATGAGGAAGAAAATTGTTATGTTACATTAGATGATAAAGATACCAAGAAATATACTCATCTTGAAGTATTTCCACCATCAATTTTAGGTGCAGGTGCTTCTATTATTCCATATCCAGAACATAATCAATCTCCAAGAAATACATATGAATCTGCAATGGCAAAACAGAGTTTAGGATTTTCAACACCAATGATGAACACTAGTACATATGTTAGACAACATCTTATGCTATATCCACAAGTTCCTGCTGTTAATACAAAAGCAATGAAACTTTTGGGATTGGAAGATAGACCTGCAGGTCAGAATTGTGTGGTTGCAGTATTACCATTTGATGGTTATAACATTGAGGATGCAATTGTTCTC
>Ga0257123_1002524_pt1 | contig 9684 bp, 12 predicted proteins | sample SI106_135metaG_FD_190185 | JGI IMG/M metagenome (GOLD analysis project Ga0257123, IMG submission 190185) | Marine microbial communities from Saanich Inlet, British Columbia, Canada - SI106_135 | ecosystem: Environmental > Aquatic > Marine > Inlet | place: Canada: British Columbia | collected...
TCGCTGTCGCTCAAACACTTGGCGGTCTTAACGCTCCACTGCGTTAAGACCCTGTACAAAAAGTCCAATCAACAATTCCCTGCAACCCATACCCCGACTTCCCCGCCAGGATTCAACACCAGCAGTGACATCTAATCATGTTCATTTTTTAATTTGTATGTTTTTCTCCTATATAGTGCCCGACCGAAAACCCCGAAATATAGTTTTCCAGTTTTGGTTAGAGATTTGCAACTATCCGAGATTGTTTTTTGCTTAAAACTTAAAACCTAAAACTTAAAACCGTGCCTGAACGTGGTTTTCGTTCAGGCACTATATAATTGAATTTAAAAATTATTTACACAAAGCATAAATGCTGATACTGAGTAACATATTAAGATTTTAAACATTTCAGGTCAGATAATAAACAATTTTACATGGTACCCAGACCTGTTCAATTACTTGTTCTGTGTAGGGAGGGGAATGACAACATTCACTGAATATTTTCAGATACATAAAAATCAGGCTGAACTTGATTTCGTGGATATTCCTGTTGATAGTGACATCCCTTTATTTATTGATCCCTTTGCAATATCTCAAAGGCCGGACAACTGGTCACATAATTGTCATAGAACAATAGTGTCTTTTTTTCAAAATCTCATTAATTGTATTAGAAATGACGCTGATAGCCAAGCCTATCAAATGCTAAGATTTCTAAAGGAGCCCAATGAAACCAGATTTGGTTTTTCTCGTGGTCGTCCACAAGGTGCTGGTGTTGGCAGTTTTCAAGCTGCTCAAATTTTAGAAGCGTTGCGAGCCTCAGAAGCTTTCCGTACTGGCTTTTTGAATTCTTTAGGTGAGTGTGAACTCATGATTGTTGGAGTCGGGCGTGATAAAATTTCAGACCTGACGACAAACCTTATTCGGTTTCATTTAGCGAACTATACCCTTTCACAGTGCCAGTTATGGAACATTCCCGTTCGACAGATGCCGTTACCTCCATTTTACAATGCTCAATCGGGGGAGTGGAATACGACGTATTTTGATTTGCCTATGACGAGCACAGGTCCTGTCCTTTTGGTTCCTAAAGCTATTGCAAGATATGATATCGCACACGATCACAATGAATACTATAATAAATTTGTTATTGAATATTTACAAACAGAACATCTTACCGCCGGATCGAGCCTAGTTACAACATTGAAAAATGGGAAAAAACGAGTCTATAAAAAGGATCTCAAGGCTGCATATCCAAAAACCAAGCAAAGGCTTTATGAATTTTCCCGAGAACATCCTGAGGTGTTGGAAACTTACAGAGAACATTTAGAAAGAGCTGAAAAGGAAGATTTAAGTTCTGCTTTAAGTTCAGAAGATGAACAAATTCTTGCAGAAGTTTTGATTGAAGCATTAAAGTCAATACAACCTGGAAATAAAATGGCAAGTGATTTTCACAATCTTGTAATTGGGCTTATGGAATTTTTATTTTTCCCCAACTTATTATGCCCAATTAAAGAGCAGGAAATCCACCAAGGTAGAAAAAGAATAGATATTGTTATGGAAAATGGTGCAAGAGCAGGAGTTTTTCATCGCCTGCACAATATCCGTCATCTGCCATGTTCATTTGTACCAATAGAATGCAAAAATTATGGCAATGAAATTTCAAATCCGGAACTTGACCAACTTGCAGGAAGATTTTCTCCCAATCGTGGCAAATTTGGTATTCTTTGCTGTCGTAACTTTCAGGATAGGTCCCTTTTCATCGAAAGATGTAGAGATACTTTCAAAGATGACAGAGGTTTAATCATACCATTAGATGATGCCACAATTATTAGAATGCTTATCTATATTTCAGATGGGCAAAGGGAGATAATTGACACTGAGTTAAATCAAATTATAAATGAAGTGTGGATAGCCTAAAACTTTTATATAAATCTATAATGTAAAAATAAAGTTTCCCGTGAATTAGATGTCATAAATGAAAAATATTTTAAATATCTTTAAAAATTTTGAGGGACAAAAACTTGGACTAGTTCCTGATGATAAAATGAAAGAATATCTTATCCCAATGTCTACCCCTCACTTTAAAACTAAAGAGGATTTATTTGAAAAAGCGAAGGAAGAGTTGAAAATTTTGAGTCAGCATAGAGTTCCGGCGACATGATACTTAATTCCAACAATCAAAATGCACCGGCCGAGCCGGTGATTTAGGTTCTATATCAAAAGGGCATTTATGATCGAACAGAATGTAATAAACCGAAACATACCAGAACCAATTTTTTATCCTTCAGTTTCAAGTGTTTCAAAAAACATTTGGTCGGTTATAGATCATGTCGAGCTATTAGTATCAATTGATTATCCGCAATTTTTAGTCTCTTGTTTTGATATTTATGAAAATCAAAGAGATCAGCGTATTTCCTGTGCTTTGGATAAAGCGAAAGAGCAGTGCCAGGTGGTTTTATGGGATTCCGGTATTTATGAGGTGGTTTGGTCGCGGTCAAATAAATGGAGCAAAAAGCAATATATTGAAACCTTAAAAAGGAATAGCTTCTCCCAAGCTTTCAGCTTTGATGATTACTGCCTAAAAAAAAAGGAACAAGCCCCCTCATCAATTGCGCACTCTGTTCTAAAGGATACCAAGGATGTTGGTAAATCAATCATTTCTCCCATAATTCATTGCAAAAACCCAAAAAATTATCCTACAACCTGTTTTGAAATTAATCAAATTTGCAAACCAAAGCTGATAGCTATACCGGAGAGAGAACTTGGGGAAGGGGTCTTAGAAATTTCTATGAATATTAGAAAAATTAGATCTAAACTCAATAAATTGGATAAATATCAACCTCTACACATCCTTGGAACTGGGAATCCGATTTCTATGATGCTATATACCTTTGCGGGAGCAGACTCATTTGATGGACTTGATTGGTGCCAGACTGTTGTGGATTTTGAAAGTGGAACACTGCACCATCCATTGCATTTGGATTTATACAAGCATCAAAGTAATTGGGGGAATGATAAAGCTATTAGCTTTTTTTCGAGATGCTATCTTCATAATCTTGAGTTTTATAAGAATTGGATGCTCTCACTCCATAATTCATTAGTAAATAATCAAGCAGAAAAAATGATGCAAAAATATTTATCTTCGATGTTTTTTGATCAAGTAGTACCAGTTATACTCGATACGAATAAAATTGAGGTGATAGATGAAATTGTGGCAAATTGATAGAGCTGTAAACGGTCTATGCGAAGAAGTCGAGAAAGTTGTTTGCCGTATTGACTTTCTTGAAATGACAGAGGCTCAGCTTGTTAATGAATTGTTGGTTTGTGTTTTAGGTAGCGGTGTCCGTTATGAAATTAGTGTTGCCTACGCTGCCGAAATTATGAAATCGAAACTATATTATAAAAAGAAAATCCTAAATAATGAGATCCAATTAGCAATCAAAGAATTGTTACGTTCTCCGGTTCGATCCTCCACTGGAAAATCAATCTATAAACGATATCGATATCCTGAACGAGGTGCAAAGTTTATCTCACAGTCTTTATTCAATCTTTACCGTGAATATGGCTCATTAAAAAAATTCATCAGTCCAAATTTGGATAAGGACGATTTGAGGAGAGAATTAATTCGTTTGTGTCCAGGAATTGGTCCAAAGCAAGCAAGCCATTTTTTTAAGAATGTTGGATATACGGATGAGTTTGCTATCCTTGATAGGCATATTATCAAATATATGGAATTAGCAGAAGAAAATGATTCTATAAAAATCAAAATAGGCTCAATCGATAAATATGAAGAAATAGAGAATCGCTTCATATCGATAATTAATAAATTTCAATATTCTGTTTCTGTTGTTGATCAGGCTATGTGGTTTGTAATGAGAGCGATAGGCAGGGAGGTATTAGCTTGAGTATCGTAACATTGCTCTCAGGCGGTATGGATTCCTGCTTGATGTCTGTATTAACCAAGGAAACGGGGCGTGATCAAAAACCGTTATTTATTAACTACGGCCAGCTAAATTATAACTATGAATATAAAAGTGTAATGGCTCATGCCAGTCAATTTGGTTTTCAAAAGCCTACTGTGATTGATGTTTCTGGATATGGCAAGATCATATCTTCAGGACTCACAGATTCATCTAAGCATATTGTTGACGAGGCGTTTTTACCAGGCCGCAATATGTTATTTTTGCTTATAGCCAGTTCTTTTGCTCTGCAAAATAAATGCTCAGCCATTTCGATTGGGTTACTCAGAGAGGATACAGCAATTTTCCCTGACCAAACCAATGATTTTATTTACTCTGCTGAACAGACTATTGCTAAAGCCCTTGGTCAAAAGATAGAGATTGCTGCCCCCTTGAGAGATTTTTACAAAAAGGATGTTATTGAACTGGCTCGTGAAAAGGGTATTGTGGCATCTTATTCATGCCATGCCGGTGGGGAAGTCCCTTGCGGTATGTGTATCTCTTGTATGGAATTTAAAATATAAGGAGTTCGATATGGGCGGTGGCGGTGGTTACGGTTTTTCTCCAAGCGACAAAAAGCATCTTGAAGAAAGTGCCAAAAAAAGAATTCAAGAAGCTGGTGAAGTCAAAATGCGTAATGTGTTTATCAGCTTTGCACATGAAGATATGGCTGAGGTTAACCTTCTCCGTGGTCAGTCAAAAAATGATACCGCAGAATTAGAGTTTTCAGACTATTCTGTAAAAAAGGCATTTAACAGTGAAGATTCAGATTACATTAGACGACAAATTCGAGAAAAAATAAAGGATACTTCTGTTACTATGGTTTATTTGTCAGAAAAAAGTATGAAAAGCAGTTGGGTTAAATGGGAAATTGAGCAGAGTAAAAAAATGGGAAAAGGAATTGTTGGCGTTTACAAAGGAGACATACCTCCCGCTCAAATTCCTTCCTATATAAAAGATAATGTTAATTCTATAGTTCGTTGGAGCCACAATGAAATTATGACGGCTGTAAATAAAGCATCAGAGGAAAGGTAGATATTGATGGGATTACCAAGGACATTCGTTGGCTTTAGTAGCACAGATATCCACTACTACAGACTGATGCAGGCGTGGAAAGCCAACCAAAATATTGATTTTAATTTTACGGACTGCCAGCTAAACAGCGAAATTAACTCTGAAAATGAACTGTATATTAAACGAAAGTGTCGAGAACGAATTAATATGGCCGGTAAATACATTCTTCTAATAGGCCAAGATACAAAAAGCAAACACAAGTATGTTCGTTGGGAAGCTGAAATTGCAATTGAAAAAAAGTGTACAATTATTGGAGTGAATCTTGATGGTTCAAAAAATATGCAAAATATTACATGTCCGCCAATAATTCGGGATATTGGTGCAATATTTGTCCCCTTCTCTCCTCAAATCATTGCATATGCGATTGGAAACTATCAAATGAATAATGATAGCGATAACTATCACTATAAAAATTCTGTCTATGAGAATCTCAGATATGAATAATATGAAACTTGAAGAAAAAAATTTTCCTGCACTCTACCAAGCTGCTGATAAAGCGTCTATTGATGCCCAGTGTGTTTATTACTTTGCATTGCGCTGTTATTTAATTTTATTAATCGTGGCTGCTTTTGTTTCTTTTTATTGGCCTAAGGGTGTATATGGTGCGCTATTATCAGCTATACTTTTTTTGGTAACATTAGGAATTCTAATATGGCTAAAAGTTCAAAAACCAGAAGATATCTGGTACAATGGTCGAGCCGTTGCCGAATCCATTAAAACCCGCACCTGGCGCTGGATGATGAAAGCAGAACCATATGAAAATGATTTCTCTGAAGAGCAGACCCAAAAAGAATTCCTTTCAGACTTAAAAGCGATACTTAGGCAAAATAGATCTCTTTCAAGTTTTTTAGAATGGAATCCAGATTTGGGAGAAGCTATCTCTGTTGAAATGAAAGTTGTTCGTAGCCTTTCATTAGCTGAACGTCTTGATATTTATAAAAATGAAAGAGTAGATAATCAATCCATTTGGTACTCTAAAAAATCTCAATTCAATAAACGAAAATCAAAACAATGGTTCATTGTTTCGATCGTTCTTCATTCGGCTGCCGTTTTAATGTTACTTTATAGGATAAAAGAACCTGGAGCCACACTCCCTATAGAAATAATGGCCACGGCCGCCAGTGCTGTACTGACATGGTTGCAGGCAAAAAAACACAATGAGCTAAAATCCTCTTATACTTTGGCTGCTCACGAAATTGTATTAATTAAAAGTGAATATGCCTCGATAAACACAGATAATCAACTGTCAGATTTTGTTGTAAATAGTGAAGCAGCTTTTTCCAGGGAGCATACTCAATGGACAGCCAGAAAGAATGACTAATGGATTAAGAACTCAACAAGCAACCTGCTGCGGACAAGCCGCAGATGTTCAAAGTTATGTATAGGGGAAAAAAGACTTGCCCATCAAAGATGCTTGTCAGCGAAGGAGATTGGAAGAGAAAAAAGAGATGAGAACAAATGAATGAATCAGAAGCAGTCACCCGGAAAAATAGAATTGATTTAAAACTCAAATCTTCATTATTGAATTGGACAATCATTCATAATGATAAGGCTAAGGATACATCAAAACTTAACCGGCATGCCGTTTAAGAATACCAGACAGAAACCGGGCCGGCTGATATACTATGTTTAAACCTTTTGGACCATATTATCTTTAATACCAGGGGGTATTATTCTTTTGCTGAAAAAGATGAGATATAGAGATACGATGTTCAATAAATAAAATGAAATGGCTGTGACCAGTGATTTGGGGGCGAAGTCATTCGGGCGAACTAATGAAAAACGAAATAGAAAATTCAAAAGGACAGTTTTTAGTCTATAAAGCAGAAAACGGCACTGTCAAAATAGATGTGCGATTGTCCGATGAAACAGTCTGGCTGACACAGCAGCTTATGGCAGAGCTTTTTCAAACCACAAAGCAAAATATAAGTCTGCATGTAAACAATATTTATAAAGAACAGGAGTTGTCTTCAAAAACAACTGTCAAGGAATACTTGACAGTTCGAAAAGAAGGAAGTCGTGAGGTAAAAAGGTTTCTTGATTATTATAATCTGGATGTCATTATTTCAGTGGGTTACAGGGTGAAATCACTACAGGGAACAAGGTTCCGCCAGTGGGCGACTAAACGGATTCATGAATACATTGTAAAAGGATTTACAATGGATGATGACCGGTTGAAACAGGAGGGAGCAAGATCAAGATATTTTGAAGAGCTTCTCCAAAGAATCCGGGATATCAGAAGCAGTGAAAGAAATTTTTACCAGAAAGTAACGGATATTTATGCAACCAGCATTGATTATAAAAATGATGCCGCTCTAACCAAAGAATTCTTTGCAACCGTCCAGAATAAAATGCACTATGCCATCCATGGGCAGACGGCCGCAGAGATGATAAGCCAAAGAGTTGATGCAGACAAACCTTTCTTAGGGCTTACCGGTTTTCAAGGCAAATATATAACCACAAGAGATATTTCAATTGCAAAAAATTATCTTTTAGAAGATGAACTCAAACAGCTTAATCTCATCGTCTCCATGTATCTTGACTTTGCTGAACTCCAGGCAACAAACGGCCGGTTAATGAAAATGCACGACTGGATTCAAAAACTTGATGATTTTCTGCGAGTCAGTGAAAAAGAGCTCCTGGCAGATGCCGGGAAAGTCAGTCATAAAAAAGCGGTCGAAAAAGCAATAACTGAATATGAGAAATACAGAAAAGCTGCGGATACAAAATATATCTCTGATTTTGATCGTGAGATGAAAAAGCTATTGAAAGATGAGAAAAATACATAAAAAAATGATAGATCGGAGATCAAGGGGCACCGCCATTAAAAATCTCTATGATTTTGACTTTCTTACTATCAGAGAAAAACATGATGAAAAAAATGATTGAAAAAGGACTGATTGATGGGGAACTATGCTTCACTATGAGCACGAAGGTGAACTTAAAGAAAGTTCAACTATTAAGGATTTCTTAATAGTTCAACAAGAGGGTGCAAGAGAGGTAAAACGCAAACAGGTTTTTTATAATCTTGATGCAATTATATCTGTAGGTTATCGGATAAAAAGTCATTGAGTGATTTTGATAAAGCCATTAAACAGATAGAAAGCAAAAGCAAAAAGAAAAGCCGTTTGATCAAGCGGTTTCAGAAAGTTCCGTTATGACCCTAGCAGAAAATGGTAATAGGGTCATAAGCTTGGGTCATAACACTGAGAGCTTGGGTCATAGCAGGTACCGTGAATCAGGCTGCCTGATTATCAAAGATCTCGAAAAACCCTTGATAGATAACCTTGATAAACTATCGGAAGATATAGCAGGCAGTCTTATGACCCAAGCGCAAAAAGCAAGGGATAAAAAAATAAGGTAGGTTATTTGATTAATCCATAAAGGTTTAAGGGAAACGATGATATGGATACTTTGGACAAGATAATTGAGCAGATCTCTACAGTAACATCTGATGATGATGAGATATTTCGGGCCTTTCAAAAGCTCATAAAGGATAATGCCGGGCTGCCGGCTGATGGCTTTGTTATTGGTGAGCCGGTTTCAGTGACAGCTATTGAGTATAATGGTAATGTACGACGCGGATTGACGGCAAGATGCAGTCGTGATGATGGTTCCGTGCATGAGCTTGCACTGGTGGAGGTCGTATTTCCCAAGACTTTTAAAGGGGGGCGATATATCGCTGCTTACCGTAAGTGGCTCGATTTGGACCCCTTTCCGGCTGAAAGTCAGGTTTCTTACCTGCACAGGCGGCATCACAAGGTAACTGCTGATGACATTGACTTGACCAAACCCGTCGAGCTAGTTGTACTCTCTGTCAAAGACCGAACCGCCCGGTGCCGGTTGCTGGAAAGTGGCAGGATCATCACGCTGCGTGCAGGTGATCTTTCCCATGTCGTACCTGGCCAGATTATCACGATCAAGCCTAAAAAGCAGTGGCGCTATGGCGGTCACCCTTATCTCTCAGGAGAGATTCAATCTGCCCGGCTTGAAGCCCGGGCTCTGGGACTTGTACCCCTTGGCCTTGCAGATATGGGAATTTGGGATCCAGAGGAACACTATTGGGGAGAAGAAGATGACCCTTTGGAAGAATGGGAAAAATTGATCATTGCCAAGGGACCCCGTCCAATGTTTGAGATGGAGCAGGTGCTGCCCGGTGAATATGATGATGCTCCTTTTAATGATCCCATCTTACAGGCTGTTGATCTTAAGAATACCGGGAAAAATGCAGAAGCTAAAAAGCTTTTGATGGATTTATGTCAGGCAGATCTGCGCTGTCTTGATGCCCATTTCCATCTGGGCGGTCTTGTCTTTGATTATTATCCCAGGGATGCAATTGGACACTATGAAACCGGTCTGCGTATCGGCCAATTTTCACTGGGAGATGATTTCACCGGCGTGCTGCTGTGGGGATTTACTGACAACCGCCCGTTTCTTCGCTGCATGCATGGCTATGGTTTGTGCCTGTGGCGTATGGGTCGTTTTGAGGAAGCTGAACATGTCTTTGACCAGATGCTTTGGCTGAACCCGTCAGACAATCAGGGAGCAAGGTTTATTTTAGATGAAGTGAAAGAAAAGATAACCTGGGAGGACAGTGAAAACAGGTAATCATCAACCAGGACTATAACAAAAACATACTGCCGACAGGCCGCAGATTTTGGTTGTTGGGCTGATC
>Ga0257123_1002535_pt1 | contig 9613 bp, 9 predicted proteins | sample SI106_135metaG_FD_190185 | JGI IMG/M metagenome (GOLD analysis project Ga0257123, IMG submission 190185) | Marine microbial communities from Saanich Inlet, British Columbia, Canada - SI106_135 | ecosystem: Environmental > Aquatic > Marine > Inlet | place: Canada: British Columbia | collected...
GAGTTACGCTGAGCTCTTTCTAAAAATATATAGTACTTGATCACAATTTCCGGAATGATTCCTATAACAATAAGGTGCCTTTATAAGCAATTCAAACCGTTGTCTCTTAAACTCTATCTCCCAAAACCTGACATAAGATTGGTTCTCTGAAATAAATAAACATACATATCTTTTAGAAACTCTAGCGAGATGTTTAACAAGAGGAAATGTCGGGTGCACCAACTCCACAGTTGCCCCATACGTGTATATTAAGTTGAATGCATTATCCTTTGAGGATGATAAAAACTCTTGAATGGTAGTACATTGCATATCAGCTTTATCAATCAATTCTGGGTAAACATTATAAGAATCATTAATAGCCAATTTATTTATATCAATACCTGTTAGATTAGTACAGCCATCTTTAGCCAAGACATTGAGAAATCGACCTACATTACAACCAATATCTAATATTGGCATATTTTTTTTATCAATTAACCCTTGTAAATTCTCTATTAGAAAAAGGGCTTTGTCATCAATTTCCATAAATGTTGTATAACCACGATCTCCATCTTTTTCTGCACCAACCCAAAATTTTGATAAGTACATGCTTGGGAAAAACCAGATTCTAGAGGTTATCTTGTGGTAAATAAGGCGTAGCCTAGATGGCTTAGTGTCTACTTCAAACCCCTTTCCATTCTTAAAGTGACCATGAATTTTTGGAGAAAAGAAAGTATTTAAAATTCTCTTTATAAACAATATTTTCTTATTTTTTTCTTTATTCATAACTTAACTATCCTGTTTGATAACTCTATAATACTTTGGTCGTGGCTTGAAATTATAATAGCGGCATTCGGTAAAAAGGATCTAATATTCTGAATAATTTCTATACTAGTCTTTTGATCCAAAGACGACGTCGGCTCGTCCATAATTAATATATCTGGATCATTAACTAATGCCCTAGCTAAGCAGACCCTATACTTCTCACCACCTGATAGATTTCTGCCAGATTCACTTAAGATCGCCTTAATACCATCAGTTGAGGACAGCACTCTTTGACTCAAATTTACAATCTCTAAACTTTTATCTATTGTAATATCATCATAAAATACATCCCTCATAAAAACTATATTAGCTCTTATTGAGTCATTAAGAATGGTTGGTGATTGCGGAACATAAGACAAAACTGGATCGAACTTATTTTTTTTATCCTTTTTAAGATACGGCATAAAGGTAATCTTTCCATGCACATCTATCAGTCCTGATAACTGCCTTAATAACGTTGACTTACCTGATCCAGATTCTCCAATAATACAAGTAATCTCCCCATAATTAGCCGTAAAATTAATACGATCTTTACTTTTTTGTTTTGCATAAACATTCCCTGTCACATCTTCCACCGTAACTGCTGGCCTGTTCATTTCACTACTTGATATGCTTTTAGATATATTTATTTTATGATTACGATAGGGGTGTTGATACACTTTGTTTAACGCATCCAATGAAACTGTGCCGTTTCTAAACCAACCCAAACTCTGAGTTATTTTATTCGCCATTGGTAACAACCTAAACCCTGCAAGAACAATAAAAACAGCAATGGATGGTTCTATAGCGCTTGTATGGACTTGGGTTACATAATAAATACTTAAGACTACCAGTAACACTAAAATAGTTTCCAGCATAATTCTTGGCATCTGCATTAGACTTTCTGTTTTAGCATATGCTGATGTTTTTCGATGAAAAATATTATTCACTCTGTGTTCAAAACCTTTAAATGCTTGATAGATTGTTATCTCATCATGCGCTGAATGCACCTCTTGAATATTTTTTATCATTTTTGAATCGTATTTTTGAACATCCTTCGACCATACCGATACTCGTCTTTTAATTAAATAGTAACCTAAAGACACCAATATGATCAAAATTGGAGATAACCATACCACTTCTGGCTGATAATATACAATGCCAAAAAATAAAAAAATAAAAATAATTAACTCTGTTACTAGCACACTAGCTTGTATTAAAAAAGCATAAACAAACACCAGTGAGTCTCTTGTATATGCCCTGATTAACTCTGACGACTGTTCTTTGGAGTATACATCCCCTTCAAATGACTCCAAGAAAAGATTGCTTAGCAATTTGGCATGCGCATTACCAACTACCATTTGCACCTTATGTACAAATGTGGCTAGAGTAATCGCCCTAATCAAATAAAAAACAAGAAAGAAAGCTGTGGCGTTGACCTTGTCATAAAGAAAAGGAAATAATTCTACTAGTTCAGACATAAAGTAAGAGTCGACTTCTCCCTCTCCAAACATCATTTCCATATAGGGAATAATGGCAAATATTCCAGCAGCTTCTAAAACACCAACTACAAGTGTCATAAGAACTAACTTGACAACTATTGTTTTATTTTTTCCATAATAAGACGATACACTTAATAATGCCATATCAATCTATTCGGCGCTTCTTTTGAAACATAATCTCATTCAGTAAGATAACTAAAAATCCTAGACTAAGCGTTATAATTGCGAAAAATAAACTCAAAAACAGACTTCTTTTTGATTTTCTCTCACTACTAACAGATGAACTATGAACAAGCCTAGCGCCTTGAAAGTTTTGTTTGATACTGTACCTTTCAATATCACGCATTTGGTTGATCATGTCAATTGATATTTCATCAGAATTAGACATAGATGAAAGGAAATTAAGCTCTGCCTCTGCAGCCTCATAAGAAAGTGGAATATCTACATTAAATATACTACTAGTCCTGTCACCTCTAATATTTAGCAACGTTTTTTGATTAGCAGTTAACGCTCTTGGTTTATTTTTGTTACCCGTTAATTTGACTATCTTTTTTAATATTTCTTTTCTATTTGACAAAAACTTCCTAGCATCTTGTAAATCCCTTTCTAATTTTAAAATTAAATTATCTTTAAGTCTGCCTAGATTTATATTTTCTACATCTTGAATCTTGTTGGCCAACATTTCATTCATATAGCCTGGAAGAAATTCAACAAACTTATTGGAGAAATTTTTACAATTACTTTTTACTTCGACCGTTATGTAATTACTCACTACTGGAAATGATGCATCAGTCTTTGCATAAAACTTAATATCGGGAATATCACACTGTACATTATTCTTTAATAAAAAATTCTTATAAGCATCCATCCTAACACCGCCCTTTGATAACTCTTTCAAAAATAGCTGCATTGTGTATTCAGGGGTGTACCGTTTCATTTGCACACCTTCGCTAGGACTAATCTCTGTTATTTGCAAAGGATAAACCGTTATAGTGCTGAAGTATTGTACTTTTGCCATAATAAAACTGACACAAATAATTAGTAAAACAATTAACTGTATAAAAATAGCAGTTCTATGTCTTTTTAAGTAAATTACCATCCCTTCCCTTATTTTTTTTTGAATTAATTTGATCTGCAATTTTACACACTTTGTGCCATGGCATTTCCAATGGCTGATCTATTTTTTGAAAAATTGATCTCATGAATTCAAGCTCTTCATTAGAGTCAATAGTTAGGTTTAATTCTTCAGTGTCATACTCGATATCATCAACATAAGGAGACATGCCATCACATCTATAATTCTTCTTTATCCATGGAGTTACATGCTCTAAGTCGTACGCACTCCTAGCATTATGGTGTGCGTCATCTAAGGCGGAAAGCAAAAATAACTCCACATTGACACCATATGGCAATTTATCATTAAGGTAGTCTGCCCCGATATAGTCAATTTTTTCAAGCCCTTGGTATGCCTTAATCAAATTATCAATTAATTCACCATCTGGAACAATATTATCTCCAGTTAAACGGACAATTAAGCTGCCCTTATCAAGACCAAGTCTATCGGCAGCTTCTTTAAATCTTAACAGAACATTTTTAAGATCGCCACGAAGGCATTCAATGCCATATGAAGAGATCATATCATAAAGAATATCGTCTGACTTATCTGTTGATGTGAGAACAACAACTTTACGTCCAGTATTCCCTGCACGTAAAGCCGATAACACTGCCAATGGATATCCAGATACATCCATTAAAGACTTACCCGGAAGCCTACTGCTCGACATTCGAGCTTGCAAAAAAATACAAATATCATTCATTATATGAATTTGTATCTATTATTTTATCTATAGTCTTGTTAATTCTGTCCACTACATTGCCATCGCATATTTTTTTGTAGCTACTCTCCATATATGAAGTAGCTCCAATAGGATACCGATCTTCCACAAAATAAATAAAAAATTTTAACTGGAAATCATCTGAAGATTCGGAAAATATCTTTAACTCATTGTAATTATAATTCTTTGCATATATACTCCCTGCATAAGGACCAAAATCATGAAATAGAGCCGGAATACCGCAACACAACCCTTCATCGGCAATTGATGTATGATGTCCTATAATTGCATGCACATCTGATAGAAGTGTATACGAAATATCCATACTGTCATAATCACTTACAATTTCAATATTTTTTTTCTGATTTAATGCCTCTAAAATACTCTCAAAATAATCAATTTTGTCCCAGCCAGAGTGTTTTGCTCGTATTACAAAATCACATTCAAAGTATTTATTTGCAAGCTCTAACACATCTGTAAGCAGGGTGTGAATATTCACCCAACTATTTAACAAAGTATGCTTATCTATATATGCATTCGGCTCAGGTGAATTTGAATAAACTATAAACTTTTTTCTAGAATTCTTTATAAATTTTAATCTGTGCATGTTTATTTTATCTGACCGTGGTGGGCCGGTAACTATGTAAGTACCAACAAAAGACTCACCAATGGAATCATCAATCATCTTTTCTACGTGGCAACCCCAAACCAGATAATTATCAACTATCACATTATAATTGCCTGCATGAGGTAGTGTGTAGCGCTCCTGAATTGCTATAGTTTTTATATTTAGCTTGTGGAGTGCAACAGATATTTCCTTGGGAAAAAGCACATCATAACCTAAAAGCGCAAATTCACATCCAGTTACTGATGACAATTTTTTGACATAAAATTCTACCAAGAAGTCAGCCATAACATTTATATATACGAACAATAATGTCGACATACCGGATAATTCTTTCCGGATAATATGCTGAATCACTTTATTTACCTTAAAATCCGGAGAAAATATCAAATACTTTATTAGATCCAATGCTCTTGGTTTTTTAATAAAACCAAACTCTAAATTTTTATCGATATAGCTCTTAGCAATTGAAGAATCAAAAGCAACATACTCTAGATGCAGAATGCTATTTCGATTTAAAGGTGATGATGCTACATCACTATAGTAATAATCCTTTTCGAAACTATCTCCATATGCAACACCCTTATGCGGGAAAAAAATTACTTTTGAATTTTTTTTATGAAGCAAGGGTTTCGGTTTCAACTTTAGCTTAGCTAAATTGATAAATCTTTTTAATGTGCCTGGGCTTATAGTTTTTTTTATATGCTCAAAAACAGAAGGTAGAAAAGAAAAGCTTACAGTGACGGTATTTGTTGCAATACTTTTTTTTAAAATTTGCGATCTAACCGGGTTCCATCTGCACCTTATTTTTACATTGGCATATTCATGTTCTTTTAACTCTGCCAGATACATCAACTCATCAAAGCCACCTAAGGATCTCTGCAATACATCTTTAATTAAAATACGGAACTTTATTGACTCAATACTATCTTCAATATTTACTTCAATATTCGAAAAAACTGTCTCATATAACTTTTCAGACCATTCGGCTTTCCTGTGAAAAAAAATAGAAAAATCATAATTCTTTAAAGTGCTATAGTTATTACACCTATATTTACTTAATTTTATTTGTTTATTAGTTTTGCAAAATAGTAATACCTCATAACCAAGCAGATAATGTGCTCTCAGTACAACATTTTCTATCACCCCATCGTGCAATTCAGTAATTAGTATTTTTTGGCGTAAATGATTCATAAGATACTAATGCATTCTTTTAATATTAGTTTGTTGCAATTTTATAACCCTCTCCAATCCATCTTTTAAGGCTATTTTTGGATTCCAGTTTAGTAGCTTTTTTGCCATAGAAATGTCAGCATATAGCCGTTGATTTTCACCAGGTCTTGATGAAATTTGACCAAATTGAGGGTCGCCACAACCAATAATTTTTTGAATAATTTTAATTACTTCTTTTATAGAGATTGCCTTTCCTGAAGCGATGTTGATAACGTTTCCAAAGCAACCACCACTTTTAATTGACAAAAAAATAGCATCAACTACATCGTCAATGTAACAAAAATCTCTAAATTGCTCTCCATGAGATACAGAAAATTTATCATTACTTAAACAACCCTTAATAATTTGAGGAATAAATCTATTATCATCCTGTTCAGGACCATATACAAGAAATGGGCGGAGAATTACCACGGGATATCCCTCTGTTCTATATAACATCTGTAGAAAATGAGTGGATGCTACCTTGGCAAAAGAATAGGGAGATATTGGCAACTCTCTTTGATTTTCATTTTGAGGTGCGGTATTACCCCCATACTCATCACTACTGCCAATTTGAATAAAGGCTTTTAGATTGCTTTTATCAATATAATTTACTAAATTTTTAGTACCGTTAAAATGTACATTGAAAACTTCATCACCGCCATTTGATAAGTTAGCATGGTTAACATACCCACCTAAATTTAATACATAATCAAAAAGTTTTCCTTTTAATTTAATTAACAAGTCCTTTTTCTTGGTAATATCTACTGCAATATATTCAATTCCTTTAACTTGTTTTAATTTTGGGCAATTATTTTTAGAGATAATTGACACCTGGAATCTGCGATTTACTGCCTCTATCGCTACATTTCGACCAATAAATCCAGTGCCTCCTACAATTAATAATCTGCCACTTTTTTCCATAAATTATTGCCATTAAACACTATTTAAAGTGATTCAACTCTCTCCAATTGTAGTCAAAATCGTCCAGTTTTTCATTCTCAGTCTCATTTGGGTTGTGTTCAATACTCGCTAAATTTAACAAAATATTTTCATTACCTACACCTCTAAAAGCAAGCCATAAGTTAGGTTTAATTGTTAATCTTTGATAATTGTCTTTCGACAACTTTACATTTAAAAAACTGTCTCCATCATAAACTACAAACTCAATTTCACCCGTTACGACGACCAAGTTTAATGTCATTTCGCTATGTTTTTTCCAGCCTTTAATGTCAGATTTATTAACAGTTGAAAAATAAGCCTCTCCAAATCCACAAAACCCATCATCACTTGCTTTCATGGCATGAAAAACATCCCCCTTAGGGTGTGTGATTTTTTTCAATGGTGTAAGAGTTACGCCGTCCATTTGAGTGATTTTGATTTGGCAATATTTTCATATTCACCAATCTGGTGAATTGTTTGTTGCATCATATCACCATTATTTTTATAGTAGTTGTAATACCACTTAGAAGTAAATTCAATAGTATCTTGGTATTGCAATGTCGCTTGCCATTTCAACAATGCAAGCGCCTTGTCACAGTTAAGCTTCAGTAGTGCAGCCTCATGGAAGGGGATATTGTCTGTCACAGTAAATGCATCATATGCATTTTCAAAATACCAATACTCACTCAAATCTTTCAATAACTCTACAACTGTATGATTTTGCTCTGCACGAGGTCCAAAATTAAAACCCTCACCATTCAAACCTCTATCATTATAAAGTTCCTGGCCTAAATTCAAATATCCGCTCAAAGGCTCTAAGACATGTTGCCAAGGGCGTGTTGCTCCTGGGCTTCTTATCTCAACACTTTTAGATTTACTCCAAGCCTCAACACAATCAACAACAATCCTATCTTGTGCCCAATCACCACCACCAATCACATTGCCAGCTCTAGCAACTGCTAAACGCACACCGGACTCCTCCGACTTAAAGAACGAATGATAATAAGACTTAAATATCAATTCTGCCGCACCTTTTGAACCACTATAAATATCTCTACCACCCATGGCATCATTTTCTTTATAGCCCCAAATTTGCTCAACATTATCATAAGCCTTGTCGCTAGTAATAATGATGGCTGTACACTGGTGATTAGATAATCGTAATGACTCCAATAAATGAGTTGTTCCCATTACATTTGATGAAATAGTTTCTAGCGGATTTAAGTAAGAAGTGGAAACAATTGCCTGAGCTGCAAGGTGGAAAATAAAATCTGGCTTTTCCTGTTTAATAATTTTATTGAGTGCATCAAAATCACGAATATCAATAAGATGATGCTGAATTTTTTTTTCCAATTCTAACACTTCAAACATAGCAGGTGTAGTCGGTATGTCTTTAGAAATACCAATAATTTCTGCTCCTAAATTCAACAGCCAAGTTGTGAGCCATGAGCCTTTAAAGCCAGTGTGACCTGTGATTAAAACTTTTTTATTTTTGTAGATATTATTAAACATGGTTAATCATTCCAAACCATCCAGGGTGCAGTTTTATTATCGAACATCTCATTGAGTTTTATTTTATCTCGAAGTGAGTCCATCGGCATCCAAAATCCATCGTGTTTATAAGTATGTATTTCTCCATTTTTCGCAAGATTTCTAAGTGGCTCTTGCTCAAAAACAACATTATCACCATCACCAATATAATCTAAAACCCCTGGCTGGCAAATGAAATATCCTGCATTAATCCACGAACCGTCACCCCTAGGCTTTTCTTTAAATTCTAAAACCTGATTGTTTTTATCAATATTTAATGCACCAAACCTACCATCAGGCTGGGCTGAGGTCATTGTCATTAACTTACCGTGTTGCGCGTGAAAATCAAGCGTTTTTTTAATATCGATATCTGCAACACCATCACCATAAGTTAGTAAAAATGCCTCATCTCCGATATGTTTTTTAGCCTTTTTAATTCTTGCCCCTGTCATTGCATTTAATCCAGTGTCAAGCAAAGTAATTTTCCAAGGCTCGCTAGAATTATTATGCACCTCCATATTTCCACTTGAAATATCGATTGTTACGTCACTTTGATGTAAGAAATAGTTAGCAAAATATTCCTTGATGTAATACCCTTTATAGCCTAACAATATAACAAACTCATTAATCCCATAATGAGAGTAAGTTTTCATAATATGCCATAAAATTGGCTTACCGCCAACCTCTACCATTGGTTTTGGCTTAATATCCGTTTCTTCACTAAGGCGCGTCCCAAAACCGCCTGCAAGTATTAATGCTTTCATATTTTGATTAGTTTAATTCAAATGCTCTAACAATATTTTCTTCTGTTGGCTCTATAAAGAAATTTTCCATATACCAATAAGCTATTTTCTGAACTTTGTCTGGATTGTTTTTTTTATACTTTAAAAGATTATTATAGTGCTTTTTAGCATCTTGCTCATTAAAAGCAATATCCCAAATCTCTCCTTTTCCATAACTTGTCAAAGGATTAGTCAGACTGCTCTCACTAGCAATTATAACTGTAGAAACCCCGTAAGCTAACACTTCCAGCGCTGTACCTGAGAAGGATGGAGTAAAGACTATATCCACCCCTTGAAGTGCCTCATACAAATCACCATAAATATAATTCCAATTATATTTTTTATGTTCGTGAAACTGCTTCTCATTTGTAGTAGGGTGTATTTTAATGCTTAAATTCTCCA